>Ga0228699_1000010_pt1 | contig 226326 bp, 208 predicted proteins | sample McNCre217_Aug_MG_FD_178016 | JGI IMG/M metagenome (GOLD analysis project Ga0228699, IMG submission 178016) | Freshwater microbial communities from McNutts Creek, Athens, Georgia, United States - 2-17_Aug_MG | ecosystem: Environmental > Aquatic > Freshwater > Creek | place: USA: Georgia... | reverse complement strand
CTGCATCGGGGCGATCGCGCGCATCAGATGGTTTTCTTCCTGGGCCTGCTCGACCGCACGGCGCACAGCGGCTTGCCAGGTGGTCACCGTCGACACCAGCGCATCGCGCACCGGGCCGGCACGGTCATCGAACTCCACCGCACCACTGATGTAGATGCAGCCGGAATCGATCTCGGTGGTGCTGCGCAGCATCCAGTTGTCAAACAGGGCCTGCAGACGCGGGATGCCACGCTGCGCCTGCAGGGCCGGGTAGAAAACCTCGGCTTCAAAGCGGTCGTGGTACTCGCGGATCACCGAGATCTGCAGCTCTTCGCGTGAGCCGAAATGGGCGAACACGCCCGACTTGCTCATGCCCGTGACTTCGGCCAAGGCGCCGATCGACAAGCCTTCCAGGCCAATTTGAGAGGCCAGGCCCAAAGCCGCATCAATGATGGCGGCTTTGGTCTGCTGCCCCTTGAGCATGACGCGCTTGCCCGACTCGGCGCTGTCTGGCAGGCGTTTGGGCAAGGTGGAAATTTTTCGAAGGTTCATGATGCACAAAATAGAACGACCGTGCTATTTTGCACGAATTCCAGTCCTGTGCACCCTGCCCACAAGGGTTTGAGGGTTAATCCCGAGAAAACAACGTCCAAGGGTCACGCCGTCAGCCAGCACCTGCGCCCGCTGACGGCACGGGGTCGGCCATCAGGCCTTGAAAGCGACCACTTTCTGGGTTTGGGTGCCCAGGCCTTCGATGCCCAGGTGCATCACGTCACCGCGTTTGAGGTACACCGGCGCGGGCTTGCCGTCTTTCTTCACGCCCATGCCCACACCCGGAGGGGTGCCGGTGGTGATGATGTCGCCCGGCTCCAGCGTCATGAACTGGCTCACATAGCTCACCAGCTTGGCCACGCCAAAAATCATGGTTTTGGTGTTGCCGCTCTGGTAGCGCACGCCGTTCAGGTCCAGCCAGATGCCAAGCGCTTGCGGGTTGGGCACTTCATCACGGGTGACCAGCCAGGGACCCACCGGGCCAAAGGTGTCGCAGCCCTTGCCCTTGTCCCAGGTGCCGCCCAGCTCCAGCTGGTATTCACGTTCGCTCACATCGTTGACGACGCAGTAACCGGCCACATGGTTGAGCGCGTCTTTCTGCGACACATAGCGGGCGCGGGTGCCGATCACGATGCCCAGCTCGACTTCCCAATCGGTTTTCTTCGAGCCTTTGGGCAGCATGACCTCGTCGTCCGGCCCTTGAATGCAGGAAATCGCCTTGGTGAACACGATGGGCTCTTTGGGGATGGGCATGCCGGCTTCGGCCGCGTGGTCTGCATAGTTCAGGCCAATCGCGATGAATTTGCTGGTCGACGAGACCGGTGTGCCGAAACGCTTTTTGCCCCGCACCAAGGGCAGCTTGTCGGTCTTGAGCCTGGCCAGTTTGGCCAGCGCCTTGTCGTTCAACAGCTCGGGGGTGATGTCCTTGACCACGCCGCTCAAGTCGCGCAAACGGCCATCGGCGTCGATCAGACCGGGTTTCTCTTTGCCGGGCTGGCCGTAACGAACGAGTTTCATGGGGGTCCTTTCAGGAATCGTGTCGGGATGAAAAAGTCAGACCAGGATCAAAGCACACGTGCCAATGCCGCCTGCAGATGCTCTGAAGGCTGGCGCTTGAAGCCCGAGCGCACAAAGCGCTGCAGGCGCCCCTGCATGAAGGCCACCAGCACCGAGGCCTGCACCTGGGTGTCCACCGTGGGCGTGGCCGATGTGGCGTTTGCCTCGCGCAGCGACTGACGCAGCTGGGCTTCGATCTTGTCGAACAGCAGGTTGATGCGCTCCTGCAGGCGTTCATGCTCCAGCACCAGCGCGTCGCCGGTCATGACGCGGCACATGCCAGGGTTCTTTTCGGCAAACTGAAAGAGCAAGGCCAGAATGCGAGCGGCCTGGTTCGGCCCGGCAGGTTCGCGGTCGGTGACCTGGCGGATCAGGCCAATGACCGACTGGTCCACGAAGTCGATCAGCCCCTCAAACATCTGTGCCTTGCTGGCGAAATGCCGGTAAAGGGCCGCTTCGCTCACGCCGATCCTGGCCGCCAGCGACGCGGTGGTCACGCGTTCTGCGCCAGGCTGCTCCAGCATGGACGCCAGGGTCTGCAAAATTTGCTGGCGGCGCTCGCCCGGGCGGGGACGTTTGCGCACAGGGGTGGCATCTTCGGGTGCACTCAGGCTGGATTCATCCATCTCGGACATGGGACTTCCCTGTGTGTCTGCTGGCAAAGGGTCAGCGGCTCTTGATCATCGTGCCGAAAGCCTGCTCGGACAGGACTTCGAGCAGCATCGCGTGGGGCACACGGCCGTCGATGATGTGCACGGCATTGACGCCGCTCTTGGCGGCATCCAAGGCTCCGGCGATTTTGGGAATCATGCCGCCGCTGATGGTGCCGTCGGCGCACAGCTCGTCGATGCGGTTCGGGGTCAGCTCGGTGAGCAAGTGGCCTTCTTTGTCGAGCACGCCACGGATGTTGGTGAGCATGAGCAGCTTCTCGGCCTGCAGCACGGTGGCCAGCTTGGCAGCGACCACGTCGGCGTTGATGTTGTAGCTCTCGTTGTTCTCGCCAAAGCCGATGGGGCTGACTACCGGGATGAAGGCGTCGTCCTGCAGGGCCTTGAGGATGGACGGGTCGATGCTGACGATGTCGCCCACCTGGCCCACGTCCAGCTCCTTGCTCGGGTCTTGCGCGTCGACCAGATGCAGCTTCTGGGCGCGGATCATGGCGCCATCGCGGCCCGTCAGGCCCACGGCCTTGCCGCCTGCGCGGTTGATCATGCCCACGATGTCCTGCTGCACTTCGCCGCCCAGCACCCACTCGACCACCTCCATGGTTTCGGCGTCGGTCACGCGCATGCCCTGCACGAACTCGCCCTTTTTGCCCAAGCGGCTCAAGGCGTTTTCAATTTGCGGGCCACCACCGTGCACCACCACCGGGTTCATGCCCACCAGCTTGAGCAACACCACGTCTTCGGCAAACGCTTGTTGCAGGGCCGGGTCGGTCATGGCGTTGCCGCCGTATTTGATAACCAGCGTCTTGCCGTGGAACTTGCGGATGTAGGGCATGGCCTGCGCCAGGATTTGCGCTTGGTCACGGGGTGTCACGGCAGTGGTTTCGGTCATGGTGGTGCGTGTGAAAAACAGGGTTCGAAGGATTGTGCCGCAATCGGCTCAGAGGATTTCGCTCAGCAGCCGGTCCACGCCTTGCTGCCAGTGCGGCAGGGTCAGCGCGAACTGCGACTGCAGTTTGCGGGTGTTCAGGCGCGAATTGAGCGGTCGGCGCGCCGGGGTCGGGAAGGCGGTGGTGGGCACCGGCGCGATGTCCTTGACAGCCCAGTTCAACTCGGGGCGCAGCTTTTGCGCCTGGGCAATGACGTGGCTGGCGTAACCGTGCCAGCTGGTCTCACCACCAGCCACCAAGTGGTAGAGGCCTGAAGCCGCTGCTCCACGGTGGGCCTGGCGAACCGCATGTGCCGTGACATCGGCAATCAGGTCGGCCCCAGTGGGCGCACCCCATTGGTCATCGATCACGGTCAGGCGCTCGCGCTCCTGCGCCAGGCGCAGCATGGTTTTGGCAAAGTTGCCGCCGCGTGCGGCATACACCCAGCTGGTGCGAAAAATCAGGTGCTGGCATCCGCTGGCGGCAATGGCCTGCTCGCCTTCGAGCTTGGTCTGGCCGTACACGCCCAGCGGGCCAGTGGTGTCGCCCTCGTGCCAGGGCTGTTCACCGCTGCCGTCGAACACATAGTCGGTCGAGTAATGCACCAACCACGCCCCGGTGTGCACTGCGGCCTGCGCCAGCGCGGCCGGGGCCTCGGCGTTGATGCGGCGGACCAGCTCGGGTTCACTCTCGGCTTTGTCCACGGCGGTGTGGGCAGCGGCATTGACGATCAGGTCGGGGCGGCAAACAGCCACGGTTTCGATCAGGCGCTCGGGCTGGCTCAGGTCACCGCAGAAATCGGTGCTGTGGCGGTCCAGCGCGATCACTTCGCCCAAAGGGGCCAGGCTGCGCTGCAGTTCCCAACCGACCTGGCCGTTCTTGCCCAGCAGCAGAATCTTCATGCTTGACGACCTGCGTAGTTCTTGCTGACCCAGTCGCGGTAAGCGCCGCTTTGCACATGTGCCACCCACTCGGGGTTGGCCAGGTACCACTCGACCGTCTTGCGGATGCCGGTCTCGAAGGTCTCGGCCGGTTTCCAGCCCAGCTCGGCTTCGAGCTTGCGCGCATCGATCGCGTAGCGCCTGTCATGGCCCGGGCGGTCGGTGACGTAGGTGATCTGCGTGGCGTAGCTGGTGCCGTCCTGCTTGGGGCGCAGTTCGTCGAGCAACTGGCACACGGTGTTCACGATCTCGATGTTGGGCTTTTCGTTCCAGCCGCCCACGTTGTAGGTCTCGCCCAGGCGCCCGGCTTCGAGCACGCGACGGATCGCGCTGCAGTGGTCCTTGACGTAAAGCCAGTCGCGGATCTGCATGCCGTCGCCGTACACGGGCAAGGGCTTGCCTGCCAGGGCGTTGACGATCATGAGCGGGATGAGCTTTTCAGGGAAGTGGTACGGCCCGTAGTTGTTGCTGCAGTTGGTGGTCAGCACCGGCAGGCCGTAGGTGTGGTGCCAGGCCCGCACCAGGTGGTCGCTGGCGGCCTTGCTGGCGCTGTAGGGGCTGTTGGGTTCGTATCGGTTCGTCTCGGCAAAGGCCGGATCGTCCTTGGCCAGCGAGCCATAGACCTCGTCAGTGGACACATGCAGAAAGCGGAACGCCGCCTTGTCCTTGTCGGGCAAAGCCGACCAATAGCCGCGCACCGACTCCAGCAGGCGGAAGGTGCCCACGATGTTGGTTTCGATGAAGTCGCCCGGGCCATGGATGGAGCGGTCCACATGGCTCTCGGCGGCAAAGTTGACCACCGCCCGGGGCTGGTGTTCGGCCAGCAGTCGCGTGACCAGTGCGGCGTCGCCAATGTCACCCTGCACAAACACGTGCCGGGCATCGCCTTGCAGGCTGGCCAGGGTTTCGGGGTTGCCTGCGTAGGTGAGCTTGTCGAGGTTGACAACGGTCTCGTCCTGGGCAGCAAGCCAGTCGAGGACGAAATTGGCGCCGATGAAACCGGCACCGCCTGTGACAAGGAGGGTCATGGATCAGAATCAAAAAATGCGGATGAACCCATCCGTGCGCAGATTTTAGGAGCAAAGGCGCGCCTGGCAGGTTAAAGTGAAGGCTATCTCACAGGAGTTGCCACCATGGCCAAATCGCCCAACAAACCCTCTGAAACAGCTGACACACCACAGGCTCCGTCCCACGAAGTCTGGCTGGCGGGGCTGGGTGCGCTGGCCCAGGTGCAGGCGCAAGGCAGCAAAGCCTTTGAGAAACTGGTGGGCGATGGACTCGCATTTCAGCGCAAGAGCCAGGAACAAGCCCAGCAGCGGCTGGAGGAGGCCACGGCCCGCCTGACCGATCTGGCACAGGATTTCGGCCAGCAAGCCTCCGTGCGTGTGGACAAGCTGGAGCACCTTTTTGAAGAGCGCGTGGCCAAGGCCCTGCACCGCCTGGGCATGCCCACGCTGCAGGACATGCAGGTGCTGCAGGCCCGCATCCATGCGCTGGAAGAACAACTGGCCCAAAACCGCACAACCAAGCCGGCCACCGCCAAAGCCGCCCCGGCCAAGACAACTCAAACAACAAACAAGGCACCCGCCAGGAAAGCCGCCAACCCTGCGCGCAAGAAAGCACGCGGCTGAACCTGGGCAAACACCCCAGTCAATCCTTCATGGCCAAAAAAGCGCCCCGCCGCACCGCCGAGCGCATTGCCGCTGTCACGCTGGAGCTGTTCAACCGCTTCGGCGAGCCCAATGTCTCGACAACCATGATCTCGTCGGAGCTGAACATCAGCCCCGGCAACCTGTACTACCACTTCCCGGCCAAGGACAAACTGGTCAACCACCTGTTTGACCAGTACGAAGGCACCATGCTGGGTCTGCTGGACGCGGCCGGGGATGTGCAGGACATCGAAGACGCCTGGTTCTTTCTGCACTCGCTGTTCGAGCAGGTCTGGAACCACCGCTTTCTGTACCGCGACCTGAACAACCTGCTGTCAGGCAACCGGCATCTGGAAAAACATTTCCATGAAGTACTGGAACGCAAAACGCACGCGCTGCGCATGATGCTCGAATCGCTGGCCTCACAAGGGCTGATGGTCATCGACCCGGACAGCGTGGAAACCCTGTCGGCGAGCATGGCGGTGATGGTCACGTATTGGCTCAGCTACGAATATGTGCGCGATCCGCGCCGGGCGCTGGAGCCCGAAAGTGCCGGCGTCGCCCTGAGCCGGGGCGCACGCCATGTGCTGGCCTTGCTCTCGCCCTACCTGAGCAACGCCGAGTTGCGCACGCATCTGACCGCGCTCACCGCCGCTTACAGCGACCCCGCAGCCGCCTGATGCTGACCGGCTTCAGCCGAACCGCACCTGAGAAAGGCTGAGCAAGCCGTCAAAGATCAGGTTGTCCACCAGTTCAAACTGGATGGACATGCTTGGTGCCATCTTCCAGCCTGCGCCGCCCGTCATGAAGCACAGAGGCTCCATGCCGGTGTGTTCGCGCAGGTGCTGCACCATGCGCTCGCAAGCACCTGCAATGGCGTAAGTCCCGCCACTGGTCAGGGCGTCACTGGTGTTGGTCGGGAAAGGCCGAACCTCGCCGGTGGGCACATGCAAACCCGCCGTGCCGGACTCCAGGGCGCGCAGCATGATGCCGTGGCCAGGCAGGATCAAGCCGCCCAGAAAGCGGCCGTTTTCATCAATGGCTTCCACGGTCACGGCCGTGCCCACCATGACCACCACGAGAGGGCGTTTCTGTCCAAGTGCCAGCATGCGTTGGCGTGCACCGACCATGGCCACCCAGCGGTCAGCGCCCAGACGTGTCGGGTGGTCATAGCCATTGATCAAGCCGGCTTCTGCCGCGCTGGCCACCACCCACTGCGGCGTGAAATCCCACAGCTCCAACTGCTCTTGCACGCGGCGCTTGACCGCGTCGCCGGCCACGATGCAGCCCAGCATCCTGTCGGGCACGGGCAGGTCGGCCCAAGGCCCCTCCGAGAGGGTTTCGATGTTCTCCAGGAACTCCGCGCCATGCGCCAGCAAAGCCGCATCCGGATGGGGGCGGTCGTACAACGCCCATTTCAAACGGGTGTTGCCAACATCAATGGCCAAAACGTTCATGCCCGCATCATAATGAAATCCATGTTCCCATCCATCCTGGTTCCCCAAAATCTGTCTGCCCACGAACGTGGGCGGTTTTACGGGCAGGCTGCCCGCGTGCAGGCCCTGCACAGCCGTGACACCTACGCCCGGCTGTTTGCCAGCTGTGGCATCTCATGGGCCAAGGCCTGTGACAAGGCCATGGCCTACCGCGGGGTGATCGAACAGCTCGACCCGGCCTTGATGCTGGAGATGGAAGGCACCGCCCTGGGCAGCGGCCTGGGCCTGCCTGAAATCATGGCCTTGAATTGCCGCACTGAAATCCTGCCAGCCAGCTTCCTGAGCGACGTGACCCACCAGGCCGAAGCCGCCCTGCAGGCCAACCGCGCTGCAGGCCTGCCGGACTGGCTAGGTGACGCCCCGATCGACCCGGCAGCTGCGGATGGCGAATGCACTGCGATGGCCGTGGCCCCCGGAGCCAGCCGCGAGGGCGACACCTGGTTGTCGCAGAACTGGGACTGGCTGGGACGCCAGCGCGAGGCCCTGGTCCTGCTGCACAGCCGCAATGAAGCCGGTCAGGGCTTCACCACCCTGACCGAAGGCGGCATGCTGGCCAAGATCGGCATGAACACGCAGGGTTTTGCGCTGGGCCTGAACATCCTGCGCTCGCTTCAGGATGGCGTGCGCCCCGGCGTGCCTGTGCATGTGCTGCTGCGGCACCTGCTGGGCTGTGCATCGCTGCATGCAGCCAGCGCAGAACTGGCGCGGATTGGCCAGACCCTGGGTTTTGGGGCAGCGTCCAACGTGCCTTGTGCCGATGCACACGGCGAAGTGGCCTGCTTTGAAGTCGCGCCCGCAGGCTGGGGCGAAGTGCCCCCCACGCAGGGCGTGGTGGTGCACACCAACCATTTTGTGTGCGAGGCGCTTTTGCCCGTGCAGGCCCCGATGGGGCACACCTTGTCGAGCCAGCCGCGGCTCGCCACCGCGCAGCAACACGCGGGGCAAAGCCACATCGATCAGGCCGCGCTTGAAAACTTCCTGCGCGACGAATCAGACGGCTTCCTGTCGATCTGCCGTTCACCCGACATGGCGCTGCCACCCGAAGGTCGCGTCGAGAGCGTGGCCGGGGTGATCATCAACACCACCACACGCCAGATGTGGATCGCACCCGACGTGCCCAGCCGCTGTGCGTTCGAACAGGTCGACATCCCCCACTGAAGGGGTCGTCAACACCCGGCCTCAGGCGATGTTCGGGCGGGTCACCGGCTGCACCGACTCGTAAGCACGCGCTGCACGCAGCACCAGGGCATCGCCAAACATCGGGCCCACGATCTGCAGGCCCATGGGCAGGCCGGCTTTCGTCACGCCACAGGGTACGGTGATGGCCGGTTGCTGGGTCAGGTTGAAGGGGTAGCTGAACGGCGTCCAGCCCAACATGCTGGCCGGGTCCATCGGCACCGCACCGGCAGGACGCGCCTCGAAAGCCGGAATGGACACCGAAGGCGTGACCAGCAGGTCATAGCGCTGCATGAACTGGCGCATGTGCGAGCCCAGCACGCCCCGGCGCAGGTGGAGCTGCTGCACCTGCTGGGCAGTGAGCTGTGAACCGAACTGTGCCTCGGCGCGGAAGTCGGGATCGGCCAACGCTTGCTGCTCGGCGTTCAAACCCGACCAGACCGAATAAGCGCCCAGGAACCACAGACCCGTGGTGATCTCCAGCGGGTCTTCAAACCCCGGGTCCACCTGCTCCACATGCGCGCCCAAGGCCTGCAGTTGTTTGACCGCCTGATCGACGGCGGCCGCGATTTCGGGGTGGACGTTCTTCGCATAACCCAGCGTCGGCGAGTAGGCGATGCGCAGGCCGCGGATGCCGTCTTCCAGCCCCACGGTGTAATCGGTGGCTTCGGGCGGCAGCGAAGTCCAGTCGCGGGCGTCGGGCTGTTTGAGCACGTTCATCATCATGGCGGCGTCGCGCACGCTCAGGGTGTGTGGCCCCAGATGGGCCACCGAGCCGAATGGCGAAAGTGGATAAGCAGGCACGCGGCCAAAGCTGGGTTTCAAGCCCACGTTGCCGCAAAACGCGGCCGGGATGCGCACGCTGCCTGCCCCATCGGTGCCTACGGCCAGAGGCCCCAGGCCTGCAGCCACGGCCGCAGCCGCACCGCCCGACGAGCCGCCCGGTGTGCAGTCCAGGTTCCAGGGGTTGCGGGTGATGCCGGTGGCGGGCGAATTGGTTTCGCCCTTGCAGCCAAACTCGGGCGTGGTGGTTTTGCCCAGCAGCACCGCGCCCGCCTCGCGCAGGCGCGCTGTGGCCGGAGCGTCGACCTCCCAGGGCTGCTGGGGGTCGATGGTGCGGCTGCCGCGCAGCGTGGGCCAGCCCTGGGTGAGGATCAGGTCCTTGATGCTGGTGGGCACGCCATCGAGTTCGCCCACGCGTGCGCCCGTGCTGCGGTGCGCCTGCCAGCGCGCTTCACTGGCGCGGGCGCTGGCCAGTGCGCTTTTGGCATCGACCAGGCAAAAGGCGTTGATCTTCGGGTTGACGCGGTCAATGCGCGAGAGCACCGCCTGCGTGGCCTCCACCGGGCTGGCCTGCCCGGTGCGGTACAGCTGCATCAATTCATGCGCAGCGCATTGGGTCAGGTCGGTGGTGCTCATGTTTGTCTCCAATCGTTAGGGAATGAGGTCACGCCAAGCCCGTCAAGGCCGAGCGTCAGGGTCTGGTGCGCGTTTGAGGACTGAGGTTTTTCCAGGGCAGGTCCCCGGGGTCGGCGGCCATGGGCCCGGCAGCCTTGGCCACCAGCACCCGGCTGGCGATGGGCGTGAAGTCGGCGCGGAAATGGTTGGAGCTTTTGACCACCAGGATCTTCATCTGCTCGGGCTGAATGCCCACCGTGCGGAACTGCTCGCGGTCGAGCATCTGCATCTTGCCGCTGGCCACGGCCACCAGCACGCCATCGATTTCCAGGCACGCACAAGGACCGATGCGGGCCTTCACACCCGTCATCATCGGGCCCTTGAGCTCGCACACATCGGCCCCGATGGCGCGCACCACAAAACGGCCTTGCACGGGTGGATCACTGTCCTGCCCGGTGAAGGTGGGCACGGCCTGGCCCAGTGCCAGATCGAGGCTGGCACCGACACCGGCCTCATGGGCCTTGCGGGCAGCCTGAGGGTCGTACAGCAGGCCCAAGGCCACCTGACCAGGCCAACGCTTGCCCGCACCTTGCTGCAAGAGGGCATGCAGCATGCCGGTGGTGTTGCTGTCGCCGCCCGCGCCGGGGTTGTCCTGCGTGTCGGCCACGACCACCGGGGCGCTGGCCGATTCGGCCACCGCCAGGGCCTGGGCCACGGCTTCGCGTGCAGGGATCACATCGGGCCGCCACTGGCCAGGCTCGCTGACTTGTTCATACAAGCGCTGCACGGCCGAATCAACGGAGCCGCCATGGCCCCAGACCACCGGGCCGCACTCGGCAAAGTCCGACGCCGGAAAGCCCATGCAAAAACTCAGCATGCAGCCCGTCTCGGTTTCGATGCGGGCCAGCATGTCGTAGAGCGCCTGAGCCGGTTGCATCCAGGTGCTTTGTGCATTGAGCGGGATCAAAAACGGCAAGCGCCGCGCCTGCAAAAGGCGCTTGGCCCCGGCGCGCAGGTGTTCGCGCATCAGCACCGCAGCACGCTCGCCGGTGTCGGCCATGTCGATGTGCGGGTAGGTGCGGTAGGCCACCAGGCCATCGGCCAGGCGCAGCATGCGTTCGGTCACATTGGCATGCAGATCCAGGCTGGCCACGATGGGCACCTGCGGACCAACGATGGCGCGGATGCGGGCGATCAGTTCGCCCTCGCTGTCGTCAGCATGTTCGGCCACCGCCGCACCGTGCAGATCGAGGTACACACCGTCGAGCCCCTGCACCATGCTTGCACGAACGTCTTCGAGGATGGCGGCACTGATGCGCTCGAACGCGTCGCGCGTCACGTACGACGAAGGCGTGGCCCCGGCCCAGGCGGAAGGCACGAGCTGCCAGCCCTCACGTTTGGCTGCGTCGATGAAGCCACCCACCGGGATGTTGATGCCTGTCAGCTGCGCCTGCATGGCCTGCCCGCGCACAAAGGCCGGAAAGCTCTCACCGGTGTTGAAGGCGGCCCAATCGGCGAGACTGGGCGCAAAGGTATTGGTTTCGTGCTGGTAGCCAGCGATCAGGATGCGGGTCATGCAGCGTCTTCGTGCTCAGTCCAGGGGAGGCAAGGCGGCCGGTGCGGCGTCAAAGAGGCGCCGCGTGTAGTCCTGCTGCGGGTTGGCGTACAGGTCGGTCGTGCGGCCTTGCTCGACAATGCGCCCTTGGTGCATCACGATCACACGGTCACACAGCTGGGCGGCGACGCGCAGGTCGTGCGTGATGAACAGCAACCCCAGGCCCAGGCGCGACTGCGCCTCGCGCAGCAGGTTCAGGATCTGGGCCTGCACGCTCACATCGAGCGCGCTCACGGCCTCGTCCGCCACCAGCACCTGCGGGCGGCAGGCCAGCGCACGGGCAATCGCCAGGCGTTGGCGCTGACCGCCGCTGAACTGGCTGGGGTAGCGCTTCAGGGCCTCCACCGGCAAACGCACCTGCGCCATCAATTCTTCCGCCAGTGCTTCGGCTTGTTCACGCGATTGGCCAAAGTTCATCGCGCCTTCGACCATGGACTGGCCCACGGTGCGGCGCGGGTTGAGCGAGCGGTTCGGATCCTGAAAGACCACCTGCACGCGGTGGCGCAGGGGCCGCAACTGACTTTCGGGCATGCGGGCCACGTCGTCGGCGTCCCACAAAATTTGACCTTCGGTGGGGTCGATCAGGCGGATCAGGCAACGCGCAAAGGTCGACTTGCCGGAACCCGACTCGCCCACGATGCCCACGGTCTCGCCAGCACGCACGGCCACGGCGGCATCCATGAGGGCGGCCGTGGGGCGGCTGCGGCCCAGCCAGTCGTGGCTGATGTAGGTCTTGCCCACGCCTTGGCCCGACAACAGCGCAGGGCCTTGGGGCTCAGGCTTGGCGGGGGGTGGCGTCATGCCGGGCACGGCGGCCAGCAACTGGCGCGTGTAGTCGGCGCGGGGGCGGCGCAGCACCTGTTCACAGTCGCCGCTCTCCACCGCCTGGCCCTGGTTCATCACCAGCACCTGGTCGGCGATCTCGGCCACCACGCCCATGTCGTGGGTGATGAACAGCACCGCACTGCCCTGCTCGCGCTGCAGGTCGGCAATCAAACGCAAGATTTCTTTTTGCGTGGTCACATCGAGCGCCGTGGTCGGCTCGTCGCAAATCAAAAGCGCGGGCTTGAGGATCACAGCCATCGCGATCACGATGCGCTGACGCTGCCCGCCGCTGAGTTGGTGCGGGTAGCTGCGCAACATGCGCGCCGGGTCGGGCAGCTTGACCCGCTCGAACACGCGCAGGATTTCGGCACGGCGCTGCTCGGCGGGCCAGTCGGTGTGGGTGGACAGCAACTCGTCCACCTGGTCGCCGCAGGTCATGACCGGGTTCAGGGCCGTCATGGGCTCCTGGAACACCATGCCCATGGTCTGGCCGCGCAACTGGCGCAGCCGCAGTTTGGACGCCCGCAACAAAGACTCGCCTTGCAGGACGATGTCGCCCGCCACGGGCTGCAGCTCTTTGGGCAGCAAGCCCATCACGGTGGTGGCCATGACGGACTTGCCCGAACCCGATTCGCCGACCACGCACAGGGTCTGGCCCGGCAGGATGTCGAGCGACACCTCGGTGATGGCGTTCGCCCGGTCACCGCCCGCAGGCAAGGCGACCGACAGGCCACGAATGGACAGAACAGGATGAGGAGTGGCCTGTGTCATGCGCCGCTCCGTTTGGCAAATTTGGGGTCCAGCACATCGCGCAGGCCGTCACCCAGCAGGTTGATGGCCAGCACCGTGGGCACCAGAAACAGCGCGGGAAACAGCACATTGCCCGGATACTGGGTGAACTGCACCCGGCCCTCGGCCATGATGTTGCCCCAGGTCGGGATGTCGGCAGGCAGGCCCAGACCCAGGAAGCTCAAGATGGCTTCGGTCAGCACAGCGCTCGCCGCGATGAAGGTGCCTTGCACGATCAGCGGCGCCATCGCATTGGGCAGGATGTGCCGCACCAGAATGACCGGCGTGGGTGTGGCCAGGGCCTTGGCCGCCTCCACAAAAGGCTCTTCGCGCAAGGTCAGCACCAGCGAGCGCACCAGGCGCGTGACGCGGGGAATTTCGGGGATGGCGATGGCCACCACCACGGTCCACAGCTGCGCGCCCAAGGCCGCCACCAGCGCAATCGCCAGCAGGATGGCAGGAATGGCCATCAGGCCGTCCATGAAGCGCATCAGCACCATGTCGAGCGCGCGAAAGTAACCGGCCAGCATGCCCAAAGCGCCCCCCACCAGCAAGGCCACCACCGCGGTGAACAAGCCCACCAGCAAGGACACACGGGTGCCGAACAGCACGCGGCTGTAGATGTCACGGCCAAAGTTGTCGCTGCCCATCCAGAAGGTGTGGGCCACGCTGCTGCCGTCCAGCAGTGCAAACTGCCCGGCCACACCGGCCTGGATGTTGATGTTGCCCGAGTCCATGGCGGCCGGGTCCACTGTGCCCAGCCAGGGTGCCATGAGGGCGATCAGGACCAGCAGGCCCAACACACACAGGCCAAAACGGATGGTGGTGTGCGCAAGCAGTTTTCGGAAAATGGCGTTCATCAGTAACGGATCCGGGGATCAAGCCACAGGTAGCTCAAGTCCACCAACAAATTGATCAGGACATACAGCACGCTGAAAAACAGCACCACACCCTGGATGACCGGAAAGTCGCGGTTGAGCACCGCATCCACCGTGAGCGAACCCAGGCCGGGAATGGCGTAAACCGTCTCGGTCACCACCACGCCACCAATCAGGAGCGCAATGCCGATGCCAATCACCGTGACGATGGGCACGGCCGCGTTGGCCAGAGCGTGGCGCAGCAACACCACCTGCTCGGTCACGCCTTTGGCGCGGGCCGTGCGGATGTAGTCCTCGGTCAGCGCTTCGGACACACTGGCGCGGGTCACGCGCGCGATCAGCGCCACATAAATGGTGGACAGCGACAACCAGGGCAGCACCAGCTGGTAAGCCCAGGCACCCAGCCCTTGCGAGAACTCGCCAAACAAGCGGCGATAACCCTGCACGGGCAGCCACTGCAGCTGAATGGCAAAGATGTAGATCAGCACATAGCCGATCACAAACACCGGTACCGAGAACCCGGCCACGGCAAAGCCCGACAGCAGGCGGTCCAGCCAGCCCCCCATGCGCCAGGCGGCCAGCGTGCCCAGAGGCACCGCCACCAGCACGGCCAGCACCATGGTGCCTGCCGCCAGCGACAAGGTGGGTTCGATGCGCTGGGCAATCAGCTCGGTCACCGGCTTGCCCAGGTAGAAGGAGTACCCCAGATCGCCCTGCAGCACGCCGCCCAGCCAGATCATGAACTGGGTGAACAGGGGCTTGGTCAGGCCCAGTTGCTCACGGATTCGCTCGATGTCCTCGTTGGTGGCGTTGTTGCCCGCGATCACGGCAGCCGGATCCCCCGGTGTGAGCCGGAGGATCAGGAACACGATGACCGCCACCGTGAACAGCACGGGGATCAGCGCCAGCAGGCGCTGCAGCAAGAATCTCAGCATGGAACTTCAGCTGTTCTTGTGGGAAAAAGATCAGTTCTTCTTGATGTTCCAGTAGACCTGCGCACCGCCAGGCACCAGGCCGGTGACGTTCTTGCGCAGGGCTGCAGGGTTGAAGTACTGGCCCAGCGGCACGTGCGTGGCGGTCTCCATGGCGCGCACCTGGATCTGCTCGGCCAGCGCCTTCTTCTGTGCGTCGGTGGACGCCTGGGCGAACTTGACCTTCAGCTCCTCGATCTGCTTGTCGTCCTGCCAGCCAAACCAGCCTTTGTCGCCAGCGGCGTTCATCATCGCCATGGTCAGGGGGTTCAGAATGTCGCCGGCCGTCCAGGCGGTCATGAAGGCGTTCCAGCCGCCCTGTGCCGGCGCGTCCTTCTTGGCGCGGCGTGCCACCAGGGTAGCCCAGTCCATCTGCTGCATGTCGACCTTGAAGCCTGCGGCTTCAAGCTGCTGCTTGGCCACCAGGGGCAGTTTGGCAATCGCGGCCAGGTCGGTCGGGCGCATCAGCACCACAGGCGTGCCGTCGTAGCCCGCCTCTTTCAGCATCTCTGCGGCTTTCTTGGGGTCGGCCATGCCGGTATAGATGCCGGTCTTGTCGCTGGCAAACGGTGTGCCGCAGGGGTACATGCTCTTGCAGAAAGCGTACATGCCCGGCGCACCCACCTGGGTTTTCAGGTGCGCTTCCTGGCCCAGAGCCACCATGGCGGCCTGGCGGATCTTCACGTTGTTGAACGGCGCATGCAGGTGGTTGAAGCGCAGGATGTACTGCAGACCGGCGGGCTGGGCATCGATGATCTGGATGTCCTTCTGGGCCTTGAGCGATGCGTACTGCTCGAAAGTGGGGTTCTCGACGATGTCCACCTCACCGGCCACCAGCGCATTGAACTGGGTCTGAGGGTCACGGATGATGACCCACTCCACGCGGTCGAGGTACACGTTCTTGCCACCAGCGGTGCCATCAGGCGCCTCGCTGCGCGGCTTGTACTTCTCGTTCTTCACATAGACCAGGCGCTCGCCCGGCTTGTATTCGGCGGGCACAAACTTGTAGGGGCCCGAGCCGATGTGTTCCTTGATCTGCTCGCTGCCGGGTGTGGCCGCGATGCGCGCAGGCATGATGAACAGCACGTTCGACGAAGGCTTGCCCAGCGCTTCGAGCATCACGCCGAAAGGCTTGTTCAGCTTGATCACAAAGGTCTTGGCGTCTGGCGTGGCATAACTGTCCACGCTTTTAGCCAGCACGCCGCCAAAACTGTCGCGGCTGGTCCAGCGCTTGATGGAGGCCACCACGTCTTCACTGGTCACGGCTTTGCCGTCATGGAACTCCAGACCATCGCGCAGCGTGAAAGTCCAGGTCAGGTTGTCCTTGCTGACACTCCACTTGTCCACCATCTGGGGCTTGATCTTGCCGGACAGATCAGTACCGAACAAGGTGTCATAGATCATGTAGCCATGGTTGCGCGTCACGAACGCGGTAGACCAGATCGGGTCCAGAATCGTCACGTTGGCATGCGGCACCACGCGCAGGGTCTTGCCCTGGGCTTGCGCCATGAAGGGGGTCAGCAGTGCGGCTGCCAGTGCGGCCACAGCAAAAAGGGAACGACGCTTCATCGGATACTCCAGTCAAGACGGGGACATTGGACAATGGTTCAGAACACTATAAAGCGAAACATGACGATTGCTTATCAGGACATTACCCAATACGGCGCGCTGGACTTGTCCCGCGCGATACACACCAGACAAGTGTCATGCCGCGAAGTGATGCTCGCCACACTGGCCCAGGTGGATCGGCTCAACCCGCACAGCAACGCCATCGTCAGCCGTGTGGACAGCGATGTCCTCCTGGCCCAGGCCGACGAGCGCGATGCCCAGCTGGCGCGCGGCGAGTCGATGGGCTGGATGCATGGCATTCCGCAGGCCATCAAGGACCTGGCCAATGTGCAGGGCTTGCGCACCAGTCTGGGCAGCCCCTTGATGAAAGACTTTGTGGCTTCCGAAGACGGTCTGATGGCTCAGCGCATGAAAGCCGCCGGCGCCATCGTCATCGGCAAGACCAACACGCCCGAGTTTGGCCTGGGCTCGCACACCTTCAACGAGGTGTTTGGGGCCACACGCAACGCCTGGGACCCCAACAAGTCGGCGGGCGGCAGCAGCGGCGGCGCGGGCGTGGCCCTCGCCCAGCGCATGCTGAGCGTGGCCGATGGCTCGGACTTCATGGGTAGCCTGCGCAACCCGGCGGGCTGGAACCATGTGTTCGGCTTGCGCCCCTCACAAGGCCGTGTGCCCATGCAACCAGCCACCGATGTCTACATTGCCCAGATGGGCACCGAAGGCCCGATGGGCCGCCATGTGCGCGACATAGCCATGCTGTTGTCCACCCAGGCCGGTGCACACCCTTTGTGCCCGCTCAGCCTCACGGGCGATCCGCAAGCCTTTGCGACACCACTCGATACAGATGTGCGGGGCCAGCGCATTGGCTGGCTGGGCGACCTGCAGGGTTACCTTCCCATGGAGAGCGGCATCCTCGACATCTGCCAATCGGCCCTGGGCTCGTTCACCGACATGGGTTGCCGCGTGGACGAAGCCCGGCTGGGCATGCCCCCGGAGCAGATCTGGGAAACGTGGCTGGTCTGGCGCCAGGCCCTGGTGGGGCCGCGTGTGGCCCCTTTCCTGATCAAACCGGCCAACCGCGCACAGATCAAACCGGAAGCCTTGTGGGAGCACGACCAGTCGCTGCGGTTGACCGGCGCGCAGCTGATGGCCGCCAGTGCCGCGCGCACGCGCTTTCTGGCGTCGATGGTCGAGCTGTTCGAGTCCTTTGATGTGCTGGCGATTCCTGTCTCACAGGTCTGGCCTTTTGATGTGAACATGCGTTGGCCATCAACCGTGAATGGGCGTCCCATGGACACCTACCACCGCTGGATGGAAGTCGTGATTTACGCCACGCTGGCAGGCTTGCCCGCCATCAGCGTGCCTGCAGGTTTTGGCCCGAACGGTCTGCCCATGGGCCTGCAACTCATCGGCAAACCGCAGGGCGATTTTGCCCTGCTGCAGCTGGCCCACGCGTACGAAATGGCCAACCAGGCCATGCTGGCCCAAACGCCACCGGGCGTGTGAGCGACACGGCTGCGTGAGCGGCGCGCCAACAGGCGCCTGACTCAGCTTTGATGCCAGGGCAGGCCGCGCAAGCGCCAGCCGCCTTGGCGGCCGCGCTGTGCGTTGGCGTCGGGGTCGCCCTCAAAGCCTTCGAGGATGTTGTAGGCCTGCACACCCAGCTCGGTGGCGCGCTGCGCGGCGGCAATCGAACGTACACCGCTGCGGCACAGCAGCACCAGCTTCTGCCCGCCCGCACCCAGCGCCTGAATGCCTGCATCAAATTCGGGGTTCATGGCCATGCCCGGCCACTGCTTCCAGGCCAGCGCCTGCGCGCCGGGCACAAAGCCCACCCAGGCACGTTCGGCATCGGAGCGCACATCCACCAGGACGGCGCTACCCGACTGAACCCAGGACCAGGCCAGCTCGGGGCTCACATCACCTGCATAGCCAGGCGCAGGCTGAACAGTCATCGAGGACGGTGGCACGGTGAGGTTGGCGTTCATGGTTTCAAAGAAAAAAGGGCCGAGGAAGGCGCCATGATAGTCCTGCCTCAGCCCTTTGTTCCGCCCTTTCCGGGCGAACCAGAAGATCAGTGTCCGCCGCCCAGGTAAGCCGCCTTGACCGCTGGATCGTTTTTCAGACGGCTGGCCTCGCCATGCACCGAAATACGACCGTTTTCGAGCACGTAGCCGTAGTCGGCCACATTCAGCGCGGCCGCTGCAAACTGCTCCACCAGCAGCATGGTCACGCCCTGCTCCTTGAGGTTCTGAATGATGCGGAAGACTTCTTCCACCAGAATCGGCGCCAGCCCCATCGAGGGCTCGTCGAGCAAGACCACTTCGGGGTTGAGCATCACGGCGCGGGCCATGGCCAGCATCTGCTGCTCACCACCCGACAGCGTGCCTGCGAGCTGGTCACGGCGCTCTTTCAGGCGCGGAAACAGGTCCATCGCACGGTCCAGGTCTCCGGCCACATCGCCCTTGGGGCGGCTGCCCGTCAGGCGCGGGAAGGCTCCGAGCAGCAGGTTGTCGGTCACGGTCATGGTGGCAAACACACGGCGACCTTCAGGCGAGTGGGCCAGGCCACGTTTGGCAATCGCAAAGGACTCCATGCCGTCGATGCGCTCGCCGTTCAGCAGGATCTCGCCTGCCGTGGGCGCGATCATGCCGCTGACTGCGCGCATGGTGGTGGTCTTGCCCGCACCGTTGGAGCCAATCAGGGTCACCACTTTGCCCTTGGGCACTTCCAAAGAGATGCCATGCAACACATGGACTTTGCCGTAACCGGCTTCGAGGTTTTTGATCGTCAACATTTCATTGTTCTCCCGTGTGCGCTCAGGCGGCGGTGCCGCCGAGGTAGGCTTCGATCACCTTCTCGTTGGCTTGAACTTCGGCAGGCTGACCTTCGGCAATCTTCTGACCAAAGTCCAGCACAGAGACCGTGTCGCACACGCCCATCACCACGTCCATGTGGTGCTCGATCAGGATCACAGTGATGCCGTGGTCGCGGATCTTGCGGATGATGGACACCAGCTCCTTGATGTCGGGGGCCGTCAGGCCCGCTGCAGGCTCGTCCAGCAGCAAGAGCTGCGGGTCGAGCGCCAAAGCGCGGGCGATTTCCAGCAAACGCTGCTTGCCGTAAGGCAGGTTGCGCGCCTGCTCGTCGGCCAGGTCAGCCAGACCCACAAAGGCCAGCAAACCCATGCCGCGCTGCGTGGCCGCAGCTTCTTCGCGTCTGGAACGCGGCGTGGCCAAGGCGATGTCAGCGAAATTGCTGTCGAAGGTGTGGTGCAGACCCACCTGCACGTTTTGCAGCGCGGTCATCTCGCCAAACAGCTGCACGTTCTGGAAGGTGCGTGCAATGCCTGACAGCGCGATGTCCGACGAGGTGCGACCCACGACCGAGCGGCCTTCGAATTCGATCGAACCCGCGGTCGGCACATAGATGCCGGTCAGCACGTTCATCATCGTGCTCTTGCCCGAACCGTTGGGGCCGATCAGGCCGTGGATGGTGCCGCGCTTGATGCGCAGGTCCACCTGGTTGATGGCCTTGAGACCACCGAACTGCATCAGCACCTGCTTGGCCACCAGCAGGTCTTCACCCGTGTTCTTGACTGCCTGCAGGATCGGATCGCCCTGACCGGAAGCCAGTACGTGGTGTTCTGCGCTCTGGCTCGCACTGCGGCGGCCCAGCAGGCTGCGCACGAAGCCCACAATGCCGTCCTGCAGGTAATACACCACGAACAGGATCATCAGACCGAAGATCGACAGACGCCAGTCGGTGATGCTCTCCAGCCAGAACGAGAAGGCTGCCAGCGCGGCCGTGCCCAATACGGGCACCGCCATGGTGGCCACGGTGGTGATCTTTCGACCCACACCGATGGCACCACCGACCAGCATCAATGCCGCCAGCGAGCTGGCCACGATGCGGAAGGCTTCCAGGTCGTCGAGCAGCTTGGGCAACAGCACAATGATGGTCGCACCCAGCAAGGCGCCCAGACGGGTCTTGCGGCCACCCATGATGATGGCCAGCAGGAACAGCACCGTCAGTTCGTTGTTGTAGGTGTTGGGCGAAATGTATTGCTCGGAATAGGCATAGAGGCAACCGGCCAGACCAGCAAAACCGGCGCTGATCACGAAGGCATAAACCTTGTATTTGTAGACCGAAACGCCCATGCAGTCGGAAGCCACGGGACTGCCACGCAACGCCTCAAAAGCGCGACCCAGCTGCGAGCGCAGCACGCGGTGCACCACCAGCAGCGACAACGCCAGCATGGCACAAACCACCCAGTAGAACGACACTTCATCGAACTTGTAGCCTGCCACAGTGGGCTTGGGGATCTTCAGACCCATGGGGCCTTCGGTGAGGAAGGTCATCTCGTTGATCAGGATCTGGATGATGGTGCCAAACGCCAGGGTCACCATGGCCAAATAAGGCCCGGAGACGCGCAAGGCAGGCAGCGCCAGCACGGCGCCAAACAAGGCCGTCACGGCCACGCTGGCGGGCAGGATCACCCAGAACGGTGCGCCGACCTTGAGGAAGAGCACACCTGCGGTGTAGGCACCGATGCCAAACAGCCCGGCGTGACCCAGCGAAACCTGGCCGGTGTAGCCCACCACGATGTCCAGGCCGAACAGCAGCACGGCGTAGATCATGATGGTTTCCACCAGGTGGATGTAATAAGGGTTGTGCGTGAAGACAGGCACCAGGGCCAGCAGCACGAAGCCGATCACAGCGGCGAAGAAATATTTGCGATTCATGTTCAAACCTTCTTGATCGCCGATTTACCAAACAGGCCCGCAGGCTTGACAGCCAGCACCAGGAGCAACAGGACCAGACCGGGCACGTCCTTGTAGCCGGTAGAAATGTAGAAACCTGTGGTCGTCTCGGCCACACCCAAAATGATGCCGCCAACGATGATGCCCATGCCGCTGGTCAGGCCGCCAATGATGGCCACAGCAAAGGCTTTCAGGCCCAGCACAGCACCCATGGTGGCGCCCGTCAGGGTCAGAGGCGCAATCAGCATGCCGGCAAACGAAGCCGTCAGGGACGACAGTGCATAGGAAAAAGTGATCACCAGACCTGTGTTGATGCCCATCAGCTTGGCCGCATCGCGGTCGTTGAAGGTGGCCACCACCGCTTTGCCGTAAATGGTCTTGCGGTTGAAGAACTCGACAGCCAGCATCATCAGCACGGCGCCAGCAATCACCAGCAGCTCCATGGGCAGCACGTTGGCGCCAAAGACCTTCATCGGGGCTTCAGGCAAAGGCGAAGGGAAGCGCAGGTCGTCGCGGCCCCAGATGTTTTCAGCCACGTTCTTGAAGATGATGCCCAGCGCGATGGTGGACATGATCCAGCCAAACTCGCTCTTGATCTTGATGGCGGGACGAACGCCAATGCGCTCCACCAGGGCACCTTGCAGCAAGCCGAAAGCCCCCACGATCGGGATGGCCAGCCAGTAGTTCAAGCCCAGGCGGTCCACCAGCGTCAAACCGACCAACGCGCCCAACATCAAAGCCTCGCCTTGCCCAAAGTTCAGGGTGTCAGAGGTGGCAAACGTGAGCTGGTAGCCAAACGCGATGACCGCGTAGATCATGCCCAGCGCCACGCCACTGTAGATAAGTTGCAGCAGGATTTCCATAAATGCGCTCTGGTGTTTGAAATTTATTCAAGTCAGTAAAAGAAACCGCACCGGTAGCGACTGCGGCCGGTGCGGTTGGGAGGACCGAGAGATTACTTCTTGGCAGGCTGTTTGGCAGGCGCGGCGTCCTTCTTCACAGCTTTGGTGCGGATGTCTGCGCCTTTTTGGCGGTCTTCATCGTAGGCATAAACCACTTTGCTGCCCTTGACTTCACCGAAGACGGGGATGTTGGCCGTGATGGCTTCGTGGTCATCATGGGTGAAAGGCTTGTCATACGTGGTGACGACGCCTTCGACCTTGGCCTGCAGGTTTTCCAGTGCTTCACGCACCTTGGGGCCCTCGGTGGAGCCGGCCTGCTTGATGGCGGCGGCCAGCAGGTAGACCGAGTCGTAGCCCTGGGCTGCAGACACGGGCGAGTCGATGCGGTTGTTCTTGGGTTTGAAAGTCTTCAGGTACGCCTCGATGAAGGCCTTGCGCTTCATGGTGTTGGGTTCCTGGATGAAGGTTTGCGGCATGCGCGCGCCTTCACCACCGGGGCCGGCGTTGTCAATGAAGTTGGCCATCGACAAAGTCCAGCTGCCCACCATGGGCACTTTCCAGCCCAGCTTGGTCATGCCGTTGGCGATTTGCGCCAGCTCTGGGCCAATCGCGTAAGTCAGGATGGCTTCAGCACCGGCTTCTTTGGCCTTGAGCAGCTGAGGCGTCATGTCGACGTCCTTGATGTTGAATTTCTCAACAGCCACTGGCTTGACGCCCTTGGCGGTCAGGGCTTTTTCCAGGTCTTCGCGGCCCAGTTGGCCGTAGTTGGTGGAGTCGGCCAGGATGGCAACCTTCTTGAAGCCACGGCGACCGATGGCTTCTTCCACGATCATGGGGGCCTGGATGCTGTCGTGCGCAGCGTTGCGGAAGATGTAGTTGTCCGGGAACTCAGGCGCCTTGAACTGCTGGGTCACGATGGAGCCGGTGGCCACGTTGTTGAAGACGGGAATCTTCGCTTCCTGGTAGAAGCGCTGCGAAGCCAGGGCCACACCGGTGTTGATGAAGCCCAGGGTGGCAACGACTTTTTCCTTGTTGATCAGCTCTTGGGCGATCTGAACGCCACGCTCATTCTTGGCTTCGTCGTCACGTTCGATCACTTGAATCTGACGACCCAGAACGCCACCGGCCTTGTTGATTTCGTTGACCGCCAGCTTGACGCCATCGCGCATGCTCACGCCCATGGAGGAAGAGCCACCGGTGTAAGGCCCGGTCACGCCAATCTTGATGGCGTCTGCGGCAAAGCTCAGGCCGGCAGCCAGCATCAAAGATGCGAAAGTTGTGAGTTTCACTGTGCGAATCATGTTGTCTCCTGGGAGTTGTGGATATGAAAACTGACCATTGGCGATTCTGACCGGCTTCCGACTGGCTTGCATTGTTTGCGGATTGAAAAAATTTACAAGCAGGTCACCTCAGGGACTGGTGTAAACCCTAGGCTCCGGCGTCCTGTAAGCCCCGTATCAATTCATTCGCGTACAACTCGGTATGATTGACGTTAACGTAAACGTCAACTAGCCGCCCACGGAGACATCCCATGACCGACCTGTCCGCTGAATTCAAGGCCTTGGCCGAATACCGCCCCACGAACAAGGTGCGATTCGTCACCGCCGCCAGCCTGTTTGACGGCCACGACGCCGCCATCAACATCATGCGCCGCATCCTGCAGAGCATGGGGGCCGAAGTGATCCACCTGGGCCACAACCGCTCGGTCGACGAAGTGGTCACTGCTGCCCTGCAAGAGGACGCCCAGGGCATCGCCATCAGCTCCTACCAGGGCGGGCACAACGAATATTTCAGCTACATGGTGGACCTGCTCAAGGCCCGGGGCGGCGAGCACATCAAAGTCTTTGGCGGCGGCGGTGGCGTGATCGTGCCGGCCGAAATCCGCGCCCTGGCCGACAAAGGCGTGCGCATTTTCAGCCCCGAAGACGGCCAGAAGATGGGCCTGGCCGGGATGATTGGCGAGATGGTCATGCGTTGTGACCAGGATGTGAGCCCCCTGGCACCCAAAGACGTGAGCGCCATCCAGGGCCATGGCGAGATGAACTGGCGTGCCCTGGCGCAGCTGATCACCGCTTTGGAAAACGACAAGGCCGATGCCAGTGTGGTCAAGGCTGTGCGCGAACAAGCCGCCAGCAAGAAAGTGCCCGTGCTGGGCATCACCGGTACCGGCGGTGCGGGCAAGTCCTCGCTAACCGACGAGTTGATCCGCCGCCTGCGTCTGGACCAGGACGACGCGCTGCGCGTGGCGGTCATCTCCATCGACCCCTCGCGCCGCAAGAGCGGTGGGGCCTTGTTGGGCGACCGCATCCGCATGAACGCGATCAGCCCTTGGTCGCAAGGCCCCCGCGTGTTCATGCGCTCACTGGCCACGCGCGACTTTGGCTCTGAAATTTCGGCCGCCCTGCCCGACGTGGTGGCGGCCTGCAAGGTGGCGGGCTTTGATCTGATCGTGGTCGAAACGTCCGGCATTGGCCAGGGCGATGCGGCCATCGTGCCGCATGTCGATGTGCCCATGTACGTGATGACGCCCGAATTTGGCGCCGCCAGCCAGCTCGAAAAAATCGACATGCTGGACTTTGCCGAGTTCGTGGCGATCAACAAGTTTGACCGCAAAGGTGCCAGCGACGCGCTGCGCGACGTGGCCAAGCAGGTGCAGCGCAACAAGGAAGCCTGGACCGTACCGACCGAGCAAATGCCGGTGTTTGGCACCATGGCCGCCCGCTTCAACGACGACGGTGTGACCGCGCTGTACCAAGCGCTGAAAGTACGCTTGGGCGCACTCGGCATGACCAACACCGAAGGCCGCTTGCCTGTGGTGAACGTGCGCCACAGCACCCACCAGAACCCGGTCGTCCCTTCTGCCCGCACCCGTTACCTGGCGGAGATCAGCGACACCGTGCGCGGCTACAAAAAACGCGCCATTACCCAGGCCCGTCTGGCCCGTGAAATTCAACAACTGCGCGCTGCAGCCCGCATGCTGGAAGTGGACAAACCCGGCCGCGCCAAAGCCGCCGAGGCCGCGATTGACCTGGCCGTGGCCCGCGAACAAACGCAAGACCCCACTGCACGCAAACTCCTGGCCCAGTGGCCCGACATGCAAAAGGCGTACTCGGGTGACGAGTACGTGGTCAAGATCCGCGACAAGGAAATCCGCACCGCGCTGACCACCAAATCGCTGTCTGGCACCACCATCCGCAAGGTGGCACTGCCCCAATACGAAGACGACGGCGAAGTGCTCAAGTGGCTGATGCTGGACAACGTGCCCGGCAGCTACCCCTACACCGCCGGCACCTTTGCGTTCAAGCGCGAGGGCGAAGATCCGACCCGCATGTTCGCCGGTGAAGGCGACCCCTTCCGCACCAACCGCCGCTTCAAACTGGTGAGCGAGGGCATGCCGGCCAAGCGCCTGTCCACCGCCTTCGACTCGGTCACGCTGTACGGCAACGACCCCGACCTGCGCCCCGACATCTACGGCAAGATCGGCAACTCGGGCGTGAACGTGGCCACGCTCGACGACATGAAGGTGCTGTACTCAGGCTTTGACCTGTGCAACCCCACCACATCCGTGTCGATGACCATCAACGGCCCCGCGCCTTCGATCCTGGCCATGTTCATGAACACGGCCATCGACCAGAACATCGACAAGTTCAAGGCCGAGAACGGCCGCGAGCCGACCGAGACCGAAACCGCCAAGATCAAGGAATGGGTGCTGGCCAATGTGCGCGGCACGGTGCAGGCCGACATCTTGAAAGAAGACCAGGGCCAGAACACCTGCATCTTCTCAACCGAGTTCTCATTGAAAGTGATGGGCGACATCGCGCAGTACTTTGTGCACCACGACGTGCGCAACTTCTACTCGGTGTCCATCTCGGGTTACCACATCGCCGAAGCCGGGGCCAACCCGATTTCGCAACTGGCTTTCACGCTGTCCAACGGCTTCACCTTTGTCGAAGCCTACCTGGCGCGTGGCATGCACATCGACGACTTCGCGCCCAACCTGAGTTTCTTCTTCAGCAATGGCATGGACCCGGAATACACCGTGCTGGGGCGCGTCGCACGCCGCATCTGGGCCGTGGCCATGAAAGAGAAGTACGGCGCGAACGAGCGCAGCCAGAAGCTCAAGTACCACATCCAGACTTCGGGCCGCTCGCTGCACGCGCAGGAAATCCAGTTCAACGACATCCGTACCACGCTGCAGGCGCTGATCGCGATCTACGACAACTGCAACAGCCTGCACACCAACGCGTTCGACGAAGCCATCACCACACCTACTGAAGACTCGGTGCGCCGCGCCATGGCGATCCAGCTGATCATCAACCGCGAATGGGGTCTGGCCAAGAACGAGAACCCCAACCAAGGCGCCTTCATCATCGACGAACTCACCGAGCTGGTCGAAGAAGCGGTGCTGGCCGAGTTTGAAAAGATCGCCGAGCGTGGCGGCGTGCTGGGCGCCATGGAAACCGGCTACCAGCGCGGCAAGATCCAGGACGAATCCATGCACTACGAGATGCTCAAGCACACCGGCGAGCTGCCCATCATCGGCGTCAACACCTTCCGCAACCCCAAGGGCGACGAAGTGCTGGAGAGCCTGGAGCTGGCCCGCTCGACCGAAGAAGAAAAGCAGTCGCAGCTGCAGCGCCTGACGGACTTCCACACCCGCAACGCCGCGCAAGCCCCGGCCATGCTCAAGCGTTTGCAGCAAGCCGTGATCGATAACGGCAATGTGTTCGAGGTGCTGATGGACGCGGTGCGTGTCTGCTCGCTGGGCCAGATCACCAACGCGCTGTTCGAGGTAGGAGGTCAGTACCGCCGCAACATGTGAGCTGGGTACTTTTTCCAAATGAAAAACGGGGCCCACAGGCCCCGTTTTTCATTTGCACGAGCAGGACCGGATCAATCCAGCAAGTCCGAGTATTCCTTTTGCTTGTACGCGCCTGTTTTGGCCCAGGGCATCTGGGCGGGCATGGCCTCACGGGTCACCACCATGGTGCTGACATAGGTGCCTTTGGCGTTGGCCGACTCGATGCGCCGGGGATACTGGGCTTGCTCGTCCCACAGCACCTGCACCTTGACATCACGCGCACCGCCTTCGACCCAGCGCGTGCCCACAGGGGCTGCGCGTGAAGAAGTCTTCATGCGTTTGATCTGCTCGGCATCCATCAATTGGCTGGCACTGCTCCATTTGCCATCAAAGCCGATGTTGCCGTAGTCCACGGGCGACACATCGACCACCATTTTTTCGTGCTCATTGACGATGCGCACGTGCAGTTTGCCGTCCTCGCCCTTGAGCACCCAGCGGGCGGCGGCGTTCACATCCATGTGTTTGTGGCCTTTGTCTGCGCCATGGTGGTCAGCGTCTTCGTGCGCCCCCACAGGCAGGATGCGGGCCACCCAGCTTTGGTTGTTGCGGCGCACCAGGCGCTCGCTGAAACGGGTGATGCGGGTCACGCCATCGGCCTGGAGCGTGGTGGTTTCGTTGTCAATTTTGACCGCCAGATCTTGCGCCTGAACAGACAGCGTCAAGCCAGCACCGATCAAAAACAAAGCAATGGTTTTTTTGAACATGAATCGAGAAAAATCAAAAACAAAAGGCCCGACCCGCAAGGGTCGGGCTGGGGACGGGCCGCCACCGCCAAAGCGGGAGACGGCAAGCCTTCCTGTTTACAGACCCAGAGCGGATTTGACCAAGTTGAACACCTTGGTGTTGACCATGGTGCCTTTGAAGCCGCTGCTGCCTGCGCCGCCGGACAGCAACATGACATCACCGCCGCCATGGGTTTCCGAGCCAGGCGCGCCCAGATTGATGCCCACTTCCTGCAGATAGTCATCGGCAGCGGTGTCCACATCGGTCAGATCATCGCGGGTGGACTTGCGGGGACCGCCGCCGTTGCCAAACACCAGTGCGGTGTAGGGCAAGCCATCGGCTGCCTTGGCCAGCACGGGGGTCTTGTTCACGGTGGTGGGTTTGATGTCGCTGACCTTGCCCAGGATCGGGTTGCCTTTGTGGGAATAGCCATTGAAGGTCATGGTGTGGTCATGGTCAGCCGTCACCACGATCAGGGTGTTTTTCAGATCCACCAGACTCAGGGCGCGCTTGATGGCGTCGTCAAACGCAATGGTGTCTTCCAGGGCGCGCTTGGCGTTGGTGCCATGCAAGGCATGGTCAATGCGGCCACCTTCCACCATCAGGAAATAACCCTTGGGGTTCTTTTGCAAGATCTTGAGGGCTTTTTCCGTCATGTCGGCCAGGCTGGGCTCGTCAATGGTGCTGCCGGTTTTGGCGCGGTCCAGCTCGTAGTTCAGGTGGTCCTTGTTGAACAAACCCACCAGCTTGCTGGTGGCGGTGGCGTCCACACTCTTGAACGCGGCGCCGGTGTTCACATAGGTGTAGCCTGCGGTCTTCAGCAAGTCGGTCAGGTCCTTGCCATCGGTACGTTTGCCACCGGCTGTGCTCGGCACAAAATGGCGCCAGCCACCGCCCAGCAGCACATCAACGCCTGTGCCCAGGGCCGGATTGAACTTGCCGGAACCGGGCACAAACTGCGCGGCGATGTCGTTTTCACCATCGCGATGGCAGATGTGCGAGAAGGTGGCAGCCGGTGTGGCGTGGGTCACACGGGTGGTGGTCACCGCCCCCACGGCCTTGCCTGACGCTTTGGACAACTCCAGCAGCGTGGGCACCGAGGTGCCGTTGCCACTGGCCGGGCAGGTGCTGTCACCGGTCGAAGCCACATAAGGGGTGGTGCCGCTGTACGCCTTGGTATCGGCGCTCATGGAGATGACTTCGTTGTTCATCTTCACGCCGGTCATGTAAGCGGCCATCGAAGGTGCCGAATCGGTGGTCTGCGCGTCGTTGGAATAAGTCCTGACGCGTGCTGTGCGCGTCAGGGCTTCCATGTTCAGCTTGCCGGCTTCGCCGTATTTGTAGATGCGGCTGGCCGTCACGGTGGTCGGGCCCATGCCGTCGCCCAGGAAGAAGATGACGTTGGTGGCTTCTCCGGCTGCAAAAGCCGACATGGCAGACAGGAAGGCCAAGCCTGCCACAGTGTGTTTGAACTGGATGGTCATGTTGTGTTTCTCCGGATGCATTTACAGACCGACCGCTTTGCGGATCAGGCCAAAGACGTCGGTGTTGGTGATGACGCCTGTGAAGTTTTGAGCGCCGACGCCAATGGCGCCCAGGAAGACATCGGTACCGCCATGGGTCTCGCTGCCAGCGGCCATCGGAATGGCGGCTTCCTGGTGGTAGGTCTTGGCGACCACAGTGGCGTCATCGAGCGCAGCGCGGGTGGCCGGACGGTTTTCACCGTTGCCAAAGCCGATGATGGTGAACGGGTTGCTGCCGCTGTCCAGGCTCAGGGCTTTGTTGACAAAGCTCTTGACCAGACCCAGAACGCCGGGTTCGGTGGCGGTGGTTTTGCCGGTGCGGGCGGCGTAGCCATTGAGCACCAGCGTGTGGTCGTGGTCTGCGGTGACCACGATCAAGGTGTTTTTCAGATCCACATCATTGGCCTTCATCTTGTCGATGGCGGTCTTGATGGCATCGTCAAACGCCACGGTGTCCTGCAAGGCTTTTTGTGCGGTGGTTTCGTGCAGGGCATGGTCAATGCGACCGCCTTCCACCATCAGGAAAAAGCCTTTGGGGTTCTTGGACAGCACATCAATGGCTTTGCTGGTCATCTCGGCCAGGCTGGGCTCCAGCGTGGCGTCACGGTCCAGGTCATAGCTCATGTGGCTGTTGGTGAACAGGCCCACCAGTTTGCCGCTGGTACTGGCGGCGTCGAATTCAGTCTTGTTCTTGACATAGGTGTAGCCCTTGGTCTTGAACTCGGCTGTCAGGTCACGGCCATCGGTGCGCTTGCCGCCTGCCGTGCTGGGCAGGAAGAACTGGCGACCGCCGCCCAACAACACATCCACGCCGTCACCCAGTGCGCTGTTGTAGCCTGCGCCGCCGGGCACGGTTTGCGCGGCAATGGTGTTTTCAGCATCGCGGTGGCAAACGTGCGCGTAGGTGGTGGCGGGTGTGGCGTGGGTGATGCGGGTGGTGGTCACGGCGCCTGTGCCCTTGCCAGCGGCCTTGGCCAGCTCCAGCAAAGTCGGGACGCTGCTGCCGTTGCCAGCGGCAGGGCAAGTGCTGTCCGCGCCGCTCAGGTAATCCTTGCCCGTCACCACATCAAAGGCCGACGTATCGGCGGTCATCGAGATGACCTCGTTGTTCATCTTCACGCCGGTCATGTAGGCGGCCATGGACGGCGCGCTGTCGGTCACCTGGGCATTGTTGGAATAGGTTTTGACAAACGCCGACTCGGGCAGCGTGTCCATGGTCAAGTCACCGTCTTCACCGACTTTGTAAATACGGGCAGCCGTCTGGGTCGTCATGCCCATGCCATCGCCCAGGAAAAAGATCACGTTCTTAGGGGTGTCACCCGACGTGCTGCCACAGCCGGCCAGCGTGGCGGTGGCCACAGCAGTTGCAATCAACCAATGCTTCATGTTTGCTCCAATGAGGGTATCAAAATACGTTTGACGCATGGATGCTGCCTTCCGTTTGTTGCATCGTCATGACGAAAATATGACCGTTCACTCTGTGGGTGTTCACGACCTCACCACCAGCACATCCATCTGCATGCACAATGAAAAGCATGCAAAGACCCATTCCTTTCATCGCTCCCGAAGTGTTCGACAACGCCGACGCCGCCTTGCAGCGGGTACAGGCCATCTACGATCAAAGCCTGGCCCACCTGCGCGAGGCCATGCGCCGCTATGTGGCCGGTGAGCCCATGGTCGACAAGGTGCGTGCCTGCTACCCCTTTGTGCGGCTCCAGACCACCTCCGGCTGGGTGCCGCCCAAGAGCCTGGAGACCGAATGGCTGAGTTACGGTTTTGTGGCGACGGCCGGGCGCTACGAAACCACGCTGACGCGCCCGGATTTGTTTGCCGTCTACCTGCGCCAGCAGTTTGCGTTGCTGCTGGCCAACCATGGCGTGGCGCTCGAAGTGGGCACCAGCCAGTTGCCGATTCCGGTGCATTTTTCGTTTGCCGAAAACGACCACATCGAAGGCGAGATGAGCGCCGAGCGCCGCGCCCAGATGCGCGAGGTGTTTGACCTGCCCGACCTCACCGCCATGGACGACGGCATTGCCAACGGCACCTACGAGCCTGCCGCCGGTCAGCCCGCGCCGCTGTCGCTGTTCACCGCGCCCCGCATCGACTACTCGCTGCACCGCCTGCGCCACTACTGCGGCACCAACCCGGTGCACTTCCAGAACTTTGTGTTGTTCACCAACTACCAGTTCTACATCGACGAATTCATCGCGCTGGGCCATGCCGAGATGGCCAAAGCCGACAGCCCTTATGTGGCTTTTGTGGAGCCAGGCAACGTGGTCACACGCTGCACGGGCCTGAACGCGCAGGCCGACGATGCCCAGGGCGCGGCCCCGCCACGCCTGCCCCAAATGCCCGGCTACCACTTGGTGCGCGAAGACCACAGCGGCATCACCATGGTCAACATCGGCGTCGGCCCGGCCAACGCCAAAACCATCACCGACCACATCGCGGTGCTGCGCCCGCACAGCTGGCTGATGCTGGGCCACTGCGCGGGCCTGCGCACCACGCAGCAACTGGGCGACTACGTGCTGGCCCACGCCTATGTGCGCGAAGACCATGTGCTCGACGAAGAACTGCCGCTGTGGGTGCCGATTCCGGCGCTGGCCGAGGTGCAGGTGGCACTGGAGCGTGCGGTGTCCGAGATCACGGGCTGCCATGGCGCAGAACTCAAACGCCTCATGCGCACCGGCACCGTGGCCAGCACCGACAACCGCAATTGGGAACTGCTGCCCGACAACACACCGCAGCGCCGCTTCAGCCAGAGCCGTGCCGTGGCGCTCGACATGGAAAGCGCCACGATTGCGGCCAACGGGTTCCGCTTCCGCGTGCCCTACGGCACCTTGCTGTGCGTGAGCGACAAACCGCTGCACGGCGAGATCAAGCTGCCGGGCATGGCCAACCACTTTTACCGCGAGCGGGTGAACCAGCACCTGCAGATCGGCATCCGGGCGCTCGAATTGCTGCGCGCCGCAGGCCCCGCCCAGCTGCACAGCCGCAAGCTGCGCAGCTTTGCAGAAGTCGCTTTCCAGTAAAACGTGACACTGGTCCTGCTCAACCCCCATGCGCAAGGCGGCCGCGCTGCACGGCGCATTCCGGCCCTGCGCGCTTGGCTGGCAGCGCATGCGCCGGATGTACAACTGGCAGCCCCCGAAGCCTTGCAGGACAGCGTGGCCCTGCTGCAGTCGCTGCCCGAAGGCAGCCGCGTGGTGGTGGTGGGTGGCGACGGCACGTTGAACTGTTGGCTGCCCACGCTGCTGGCGCGGCGACTCACCGTGGGCCTGCTGCCCATGGGCAGCGGCAACGACAGTGCCCGCGCCTGGGGCGTCCATGGCTTGCCCTGGGCGCAAGCCCTGGCGCTGGCACTGCAAGGCCCCGCGCAAGCCATCGACACCGGCCTGGCCCGCTGGAGCGATCTGCAGGGCCAGACGCACGAGACCCCTTTTCTGTCGAGCCTGACCGCTGGCTTTGACTCGGCCGTCGGGCTGCGTGCCCTGAACGGCCCGCGCTGGCTGCGCGGCTTGCCCCGCTACCTGTGGGCCACGCTGCACGAGCTGATCCATCTGCGCCACTGGAACCTGACACTGCACAGCGATGGCCACCTGAAGCATCAGGCACACAGCCTGTTTGCCTCCAGCCTGAACACACCGACCTTCGGCTCGGGCATGCCGGCCGTGCCACACGCGCAATTGGCCGATGGCCAGCTCGACGTCCTGCTGGCGGGCTCGTTTGGCCATCTGGGGGCACTGCTCATGCTGCCCCGGCTGCTGATTGGCCAACACCTTGGTCACCCACGCATCGCCAGTTGGCCCTACCGGCAGCTGGACATCGACTGCGCACAAGGCGTGCCCCTGGCTGCTGATGGAGAATACCTGGGTGAGGCCCGGCAAGTGCACATCCACTGCCAGGCCACCAGCTTGAAGGTGGTGCGCCGCTGATGCCCTCGCCCTCCAGACCCGCTTCGCACTTGTTCTGGCGTTCTGTGTCACAGTGCGCCCATTGACTTTGGACCTTGCCCGTTTATGAAACTGCTGTTTGTTGCCGACCCCCTGGAATCGTTCAAGATTTACAAGGACACCACCTTCGCCATGATGCGAGAGGCGCAAAAACGCGGCCACCAGGTGTCGGCCTGCGAGATGACCGGGGTGCGCTGGCAGCGCGGTGAAGCGGTATCGGCCCAGGTGCGCGACATCACGCTCACAGGTCAGTCCGATGCCTGGTTCACCGAGACCGCAACCCGCCGCGCCGCACTGAAAGACTTTGACGCTGTGGTGATGCGCAAGGACCCGCCCTTTGACAGCGAATACTTCTACGCCACCCACCTGCTGGGCCAGGCCGAGCGCGAAGGGGCCAAGGTGTTCAACAGCCCCGCAGCGTTGCGCGACCACCCGGAAAAACTGGCGATCATGGAGTTCCCGCAATTCATTGCGCCCACACTGGTCACCAAAAACGAAGCCGACATCCGCGAGTTCCACGCCACACACGGCGACATCATCCTCAAGCCCCTGGACGGGATGGGCGGCACCGGCATCTTCAAGGTGGGTGCCGATGGCCTGAACCTGGGCGCGATCATCGAGACCCTCAACCAGGGTGGCGCACAATCCGTGATGGTGCAAAAGTACCTGCCCGGCATCGCACAAGGTGACAAGCGTGTGCTGCTGATCGGCGGCAAGCCGGTGCCGTTTTGCCTGGCCCGCATCCCGCAGAACGGCGAAGTGCGCGGCAACCTGGCCGCAGGTGGCAAAGGCGTGGCCCAAGCCATTTCGCCCCGTGACCGCGAGATCGCCGAGGCCCTGGGCCCTGTCCTGTTGGCGCGCGGCCTGATGCTGGTGGGTCTGGACATCATTGGCGACAGCCTGACCGAAATCAACGTGACCAGCCCGACCTGCTTTCAGGAAATCACTGACCAGATGGGTTGCGATGTGGCAGCGCTGTTCATCGACGCGCTTGAAGCCGCGCTGGCCTGACCTCAGAACAGTGTGTCCGGCGTGTAACGCAGGCCGAACGAGTGCCAACGCCCAGGCATGACCTGGCCCGGCTGGGCGCCAACCGTGGCATCGATCTGCAACAGTCCGGGCACGATGGAAAACCGCACGCCGGCCTGCACAAACGGTTTTTGTCGATCGTCTCCCACCGTCTCGGCAATGAACATCCAGCGTTCGCTGGCCCAGTACTCCATGCCTGCTCCCCAGGTGGTCTGATCCCGCCGACGGGCCTTGTCCCGCGACCAACCCAGGTTCAAGTGCAGCACCAGCCGATCGTCCTGCATTGACGCAGAAAACGGCAGATAGGCATAGTGGCTGCCCAGGTTGTCCGGGTCAGGCACTTCAGACGGATGGCGCACATGGCCCATGGCCAGACCCCACCCCCAACCGTTGGTCGTCAGAGGTTTGAAAAGGGTTTTGAGCTGCAGCACCTGGTCAGTGCTTCGAGACTGATGGTCATCCACAAAACGACCACCCCCCAAGGTGATTTCAAAATTGCCCGTGGGGTTGCAGGCCGGCAAAGCCCACTGCTCCTGACGGTTTGCGTACTGCCGTGTCCAGCTTTCGATCTGACAGCTGCCTTCGGTGGTGAGGCGGGCGTCATCGGTCATGAATGGGCGTGCAGCCTGTGCACACGGCGCCAGCAAACCCACACACAGTATGCCGACAGCCTGAAAAATGGAAACACGCATGCTCACCCATTGTCCGCGGCAGCATGACAGGCGCATGAACCCACTGCAACCGTCACCCGTCTCTTGTCATGAATGTTTCACTGTGGTGACATAAGATCGGCGCATCCGGATGCGCCCATGACTTTTTACACCCCTCGATTGATCTTCACCCTGACCTGCCTGCTGGGCCTGGGAGCTCGTGCCGCCCTGGCTCAGGACGCGACTGCCGACAGGACCGAAGAATTCAGTCAGGCCCGCTACCAAAGCACCTACAACAGCCAGCAACACCCCGGCTTTGCCGCAGCGGGCTCGGGCCTCAACAGCATGGACCCTGGCGCAGACAAGATGTTCACCTTCTCGCTGACGGGCCACTGGGGCAAGCGACTGGAATCAGGGGCAGAGGTTTACATGAACGCCGAACTGGCCTCCGGCACCCCATTCACGGGCAACCTGGTGGGTCTGGGTGGTTTCACCAACGGCGAAATCACGCGTGCCGCAGGCACCACACCCAAACCCTATCTGCAACGCCTGTTCTGGCGCCAGACCTGGAACCAGGGGGGTGAACGCGAGTGGCTGGAGTCCGATTTCAACCAGATGGCCCGCTGGGTCGACAAGAACCGTTTTGTGCTGACGGCGGGCAATTTTTCCTCGCTGGATGTGTTTGACGACAACGCCTATGCCAAGGACCCTCGCACCCAGTTCATGAACTGGAGCCACTGGACCTACAGCAGCTACGACTACGCGGCCGACGCCCGTGGCTTTGGCTGGGGCGTGGCAGCCGAGTGGTACCGCGGTGACTGGGTCTACCGTCTGGGTCGCATGAGTGGCCCCAAGCGCCCCAACGAATTGCAGGTGGACTGGGACTTGCTGCGCCACTACGGCGACCAGTTTGAGGTGGAGCACGCCCACAGTCTGGGTGATCAGCCCGGCAAGGTGCGCTTGCTGGCCTGGCGCAACCGCGCCGTGACCGCCAGTTTCAATGACGCCACCCAATACCTGCAAAGCCACCCGGGCACCGATCCACAAACTTTCTTCCAGGTACGCAACGGCGAAAAGGTCAAGTACGGCCTGGGCCTGAACATGGAGCAAGCCCTGAGCGACGATGTGGGCATCTTCCTGCGCACCATGAAGGCCGACGGCCGCACCGAAACCTACGCCTTCACCGAAGTCGATGCATCCCTCTCGGCAGGCACTTTGCTCAAGGGCCACCTGTGGGGCCGCGCAGCCGACACGGCAGGCCTGGCTTACATGGACAACCGTCTGTCAGATGACCGTCGCAACTTCCTGCAAGCCGGCGGCATGTCCTACTTCATTGGCGACGGTGCAGGCCACTTCCGCTACCGCCCGGAGCGCGGCATCGAGGTGTTCTACAACCTGGGCATCGGCAAGCACTTCTGGCTCACGGCCGACTACCAGCGCATCCAGAACCCGGCCTACAACGCCCTGCGCGGCCCGGTGAACGTGTACGCCTTGCGGGCACACGCCGAGTTCTGAGCGGTCTCGTCAAACGTCCAGACGCACGCCGTCCACAAACACCGCCAGTTGCCCGGCAGGCAAGGGCACCCAGTCCTCGTCCAGCGTGAGCGGTGCGGTCACCACCACCGCCACGCGATCGCTTTGCCGGGTGTGCTCGGCAAAATTCACGCTCAGGTCTTCGTCGCTCAATGTGGCCTGATGGAACGGGTGCTTGCGCAGCACGTAATACAGATGGGTGTTGGCGTGAGCCCACAAGGCTTCGCCATTGGACAGCAAAAAATTGAAGGTGCCATGCCTGGCGATTTGCGGCACCAGTTCGCGCAGCGTGTGCGTCAGCTCCGGCACGCTCGGCACCCCGGCATGCGATTTGGCCAGCTCCTGCATCAGCCAGCAAAACGCCCGCTCGCTGTCGGTCTGACCCACGGGCCTGAAGCTGCCGTGCAAGCGGGGCGCAAAGTCCACGAGGTTGCCGTTGTGGGCAAACACCCAGTAACGGCCCCACAACTCGCGCACAAAGGGGTGACAGTTTTCCAGTGCCACCACGCCCTGCGTGGCTTTGCGGATGTGGGCAATGACGTTCTGGCTCTTGATCGGGTAGCGGCGCACCAGTTCAGCCACCGGCGAGGTGCTCGCACTTTGGTGGTCGACCATGTGGCGCACGCCCTTGCCTTCAAAAAAGGCAATGCCCCAGCCGTCGTTGTGGTGATCGGTCACGCCCCCACGTTGCGCGAAGCCGCTGAAGCTGAAGGTCACATCGGTCGGGGTGTTGCAGTTCATGCCCAGCAGTTGGCACATGGCTCAGTCCTTGTGTGTGTGTGCCTTGGCATGGCGTTCGGGACGCCCCAGGTGCCAGGCGGCCATCAGGGCCAGTGCGGTCAAACTGGACAGGCTCGCAAAGGTTTCATTGAAAGCGGCCAGCGCCGCTTCGCTGCCCACATCGCCCAGACGGGCACCATGCGCCGACAGCCGCCACTCCAGCACGATGGCGCACAGGCTCACCCCGGCAGCGCCACCCACCATGCGGATGAAGTTGATGATGCTCACCCCCTGGGGAATCAGTGGCACAGGAACCCCCCTCATGGCCCCCAGGTTGAGCGACGGCAGGATAAAGCCCATGCCGATGCGCCCCACGATGATCCAAACCCACAGCCAGGCCAGACCCTGCGCCGGGTGGACCATGAAGTTCATGCCAAACGACGCGGTGAGCAAGCACAAGCCCAGCATCACCAGGCGCGAAGCCGGATAGCGGTCCACCAGGCGCCCCACAATGTTGATGGTGATGGCCAGCAAAATGCCCGATGGCAACAGGGCCGCCCCGATGTAGGACGGCGACAGACCCAGCCCCATCTGCATGAACACGGGGTAAAGGTAGGTCGAACCAAACAAGGCCGTGCCATACGTGAACGCCACCAGCGAGCCCATGGCGAAATTGCGGTGCGCAAACATCTGAAGATTCATGAGCGCTGGCCGCCCTCCGTGACGGGCCCGCCACTGCCTGCGCCGTTGCCAGAGGACAAACGCCACGGCCCCCAAAGCCGCCAGCGACAGCAGGACCCAGGCACTGCGTGCACCGCCGCCATCGTCGGCACGCAATTGCACCAAGCCGTTGAGCAGCAGCAAAGTAGAAGCACTGGCCAACCCGAGGCCCAGCCAGTCCAGTCCGGCCGAATCGGCATTGGCGGCGACACCGCCTGGTGCCGTGGTGGGCACATAGCGGCGCGCCAGCCACAGGGCGATCAGCGCGAGCGGGACGACCATGAAGAAGATCGAGCGCCAGCCAAAAGCATCCACCAGCAGCCCCCCGATGCTGGGGCCAATGGCCGGCGCCAGAACCACGCCCGTGCCGAACAGGCCGCTGGCGCGACCTTGTTCGCCTGAGGCAAAAGCCCGCAGGATGATGATGGCCGGAATCGGCTGCACCACACCGGCCGCCAGACCCTCAGCCACACGTGCCAGCAGCACCAGCGCATAGTCGTTCGCAAAGCCCCCGCCCAGGCCGCCCAACAGCAGGGTCCACATGCACAGGTTGTAGACACGCCGGTAGCCATAGCGCGTGAGCAGCCAGGGGGTGGTCAGCATGGACACGGTGCTGGCCACCATGAAACCCGAGCTGACCCACTGTGCCCGGCTCTGACCGAGGTCAAAGTGGTGACTCATGTCGGGAATCGCCACATTCATGATGGTGGATGACATGACCGAAGCCATGGTGCCCAGCATCACAGACAGCAAAAGCAGCCAGCGGTGGCGCTCGCCGTAACGCGCCCGGAGCGCCTGCAAACTGTGGGGATCATGTCCTGCATCGCTCATGATGCGCTCCGGTCAGCCTGGACGCAGGCTTGGCAGATGCAGGCCTTGCGGCGTGCGGTTTCAGGCACCAAGGCCAACAGCCGGGCACTGAATTTCTCCAGCGTGCACCAGCAAGGTTCGGTGCCTTGCGCGGTGCCTGCGCTGGCCATCGCGCAGCCATTGGGCGCCCCGCACAGGGGGCAGCGGCAAGGGTCAACGGACTCGGTCTGCATCATGGGGTGAGTGTAGCCCGCGCTGCCGTCAGGTCGCAGCGTCCGAATGGAACTGCAGCGCTGCCAGGCTGGCATACAAGCCGCCACGCGCCAGCAGTTGCGCATGGGTGCCCTGCTCCAGCAGACGCCCGCGATCGAGCACCCAGATCACATCGGCCCGCTGCACCGTGGCCAGGCGGTGCGCGATCACCAGCGTGGTGCGTCCGGTCATGGCCTGGTCCAGCGCGGCCTGCACCATTTTTTCGCTTTGGGCATCGAGTGCGCTGGTCGCTTCGTCCAGCAACAGCAGGGGCGCGTTCTTGAGCATGGCCCGCGCAATCGCAATCCGCTGGCGCTGACCGCCCGACAGGCGAACCCCACGGTCCCCCAGATGGGTGTCGTAGCCCTGCGGCAATTCATGGATGAATTCTTCGGCATGGGCGGCCCGAGCCGCGGCCTGGACCTCCGGCAAGCTGGCTGCCGGGCGCCCGTAGCGGATGTTGTCCATCACCGTGCCCGAAAAAATCACCGGCGCCTGCGGCACCAGCGCGATGTGCTCGCGCAGGTCTGCCAGGTCCATCTGGTCAATCGCCACCCCGTCGATCAGCAAGCGCCCTGACTGCGGCGCGTGAAAGCGCATCAGCAGATCGAGCAATGTGGTCTTGCCTGCGCCGCTCGGCCCCACCACGGCCACGGTCTGCCCCGCCTGCACGACGCCACTCAGGTGGTCGATCGCCAGGCGCTCGGGGCGCGAGGGGTAATGAAAACTCAGCGCATCCATCGTGAGCGTCGAGCCCCCGGCGGGCCAGGGCGCGGCTACAGGCTGGGCTGGCGACGCCAGCCCGGAACGGCTGTACAGCAATTCCATGAGCCGCTCGGTGGCCCCAGCAGCGCGCAGCATGTCGCCATACACCTCGCCCAGCACCGCAAAGGCACTGGCCAGCATGATCACGTAAACCACGGTCTGCCCCAGCTCGCCCGCAGTGGTCGTTCCCGCACGCACCGACAGCGTGCCCATGTACAGGCCCCACAGCAGCACTGCGCTCGACGCCATGATGATGAACGCCACCAAAAAGGCCCGGGCGCGAATGCGGCGCAGTGCCGTCATCAGCGCCTGCGTGGTCGAGTCGATGAAACGTCGTGCCTCGCGCCCTTCAGCGGTGTAGCTCTGCACCACCGGAATGGCATTGAGCACCTCGCTGGCGAGTGCACTGGCGTCGGCCACACGGTCCTGACTCGCACGCGAGAGCCGCCGCACACGCCGGCCCAGAAACACACTGGGCAAGACCACCAGCACCAGCACGGCCATGACCTGCAGCATCAGCATCGGGTTGGTCCAGACCAGCATGACCACCGCCCCCAGCCCCATCACCAGGTTGCGCAAGCCCATGGACAGCGACGAGCCCACCACCGTCTGCACCAGCGTGGTGTCGTTGGTCAGACGCGAGAGCACTTCGCCCGACTGGGTGGTTTCAAAAAACGCCGGGCTCTGGTGCAGCACATGGGCGTACACCGCGTTGCGCACATCGGTGGTGATGCGCTCGCCCAGCCAGCTGACCATGTAGTAGCGTGCCGCCGAAAACACCGCCAGCGCAGCCGCCACCCCGAACAACCCGGCAAAGTGCAGCGCCAGATCCTGCGTGGACGAGGCCTGACTCAGTCCCTGGTCGATCAGCTGCTTGAGCACCCAGGGAAAAGCCAGCGTGGCACCCGCCGCCAGCAAAAGGAACACCCCAGCCAGCACCAAGGGCCAGCGGTAAGGTTTGAGAAACAGCAACAGGCCGGACAGGGAACGTGGAGCAATCGTCATGGGGCAAGGATAGCGGCAAGCCCAAAGCCCGGCCGTGCGCTGGGCATGGCCCAACAAAAACGGCTCCCGAAGGAGCCGTTTTCATGAAGCCAGACCGCTCAGGCGCCAGCCTTGACCTTCAGGCGCCAGGCGTGCAGCAGCGGCTCGGTGTAGCCGGACGGCTGGGCCTTGCCCTTGAACACCAGGTCGCAGGCAGCCTGGTAGGCGGCGCTCTTGGTGAAGTTGCCGGCCATCTTCTTGTACAGCGGGTCACCGGCGTTCTGGCCATCGACCACCTTGGCCATGCGCTCAAACGTCTCGCGCACCTGCTTTTCGCTCACCACACCGTGGTGCAGCCAGTTGGCCATGTGCTGGCTGGAGATGCGCAGCGTGGCGCGGTCTTCCATCAGGCCCACGTTGTGGATGTCTGGCACCTTGGAGCAGCCCACACCCTGGTCAACCCAGCGCACCACATAGCCCAGGATGCCTTGCGCGTTGTTGTCCAGCTCCTGCTGCTTTTGCTCAAGCGTCCAGTTGGCCTGATCCTTGGCCACCACGGGGAACTGCAGCAGCTTGTCGAGTGTTTCGTCGCGCAGCTTCTTGGGGTCCTGCTTGGCCACGGCCTTTTCCATCTGCTTTTGCAGGGCGGGCACGTCCACCTGGTGGTAGTGCATGGCGTGCAGCGTGGCACCGGTCGGGCTTGGGACCCAGGCGGTGTTGGCACCGGCCAGCGGATGGGCGATCTTGGCTTTGAGCATGTCGGCCATCAGGTCGGGCATGGCCCACATGCCTTTGCCGATCTGGGCGCGGCCGCGCAGGCCACACTGCAGGCCGATGTTGACGTTGCTCTTTTCATAAGCCGCCAGCCAGGTGCTGTTCTTGATGTCGCCCTTGCGCATGACAGGGCCGGCCAGCATGCAGGTGTGCATCTCGTCGCCGGTGCGGTCCAGGAAGCCGGTGTTGATGAAGGCCACGCGGCTCTTGGCGGCAGCGATACAGGCTTTCAGGTTGGCGCTGGTGCGGCGCTCTTCGTCCATGATGCCCAGCTTGACAGTGGAGGCCTTCAGGCCCAGCACCTTCTCGACGCGACCAAACAGCTCGTCGGCAAAAGCCACTTCGGCAGGGCCATGCATCTTGGGCTTGACGATGTAAACGCTGCCGGTGCGGCTGTTGCGCAGCGGGTGGTTCTTTTTCTTTTGCAGATCGACCATGGCAATCGTCGTGGTGACCATGGCGTCCAGGATGCCTTCGGGGATCTCGCGGGTGGCGCCGCTCTTGTCGGTCCAGGTGATGGCCGGGTTGGTCATCAGGTGACCCACGTTGCGCACGAACAGCAGCGAGCGGCCGTGCAGCACGACTTCGCCCTTGCCTGCAGGCTTGGTGTAGTGGCGGTCACCGTTCATGGTGCGGGTGAAGACCTTGCCGCCCTTGACCATCTCTTCGCTCAGGCTTCCATCCAGAATGCCCAGCCAGTTGCTGTAGGCCAGCACCTTGTCTTCGGCGTCCACGGCGGCCACGGAGTCTTCCAGGTCGAGGATGGTGGAGAGCGCGGCTTCGGCGATCAGGTCGCTCACGCCAGCGGCATCGGTCTTGCCGATCGGGGTGGTCTTGTTGATTTGCAGGTCCAAGTGCAGGCCGTTGTGGACGAACAGCACCGAAGCGGGGGCTGATGCGGAGCCGGTGTAACCGACGAACTGCTTGGCGTCTTTCAGGCCGCTGCTCTTGCCGCCCTTGAGCGACACGACCAGCTTGCCACCTTTGACGGCATAGCCGGTGCTGTCGATGTGCGAGCCGCTCTTGAGCGGGGCGCAGCGGTCGAGCACGTAGCGGCAGTATTCGATGACCTTGGCGCCGCGCTTCGGGTTGTACCCGGTGCCTTTTTCGCAACCGTCGGCTTCGCTGATGGCGTCCGTGCCATACAGCGCGTCGTACAGCGAACCCCAGCGGGCGTTGGCGGCGTTCAGGGCGTAGCGCGCATTCAGGATCGGCACCACCAGCTGCGGACCGGCCAGCTTGGCCAGTTCGGCGTCCACATTGGCGGTGGTGGCCTTGGCATTTTTGGGCTCGGGCACCAGGTAACCGATCTGGCTGAGGAACTTGCGGTAGTCCTTCATGGCCTTGCCTTCGGCCACGGGGCCAGGGTGGGCGCTGTGCCACTGGTCCATGGCCGTCTGGATGCGGTCACGCTCGGCCAGCAGGGCGATGTTCTTGGGGGCCAGGTCGGTCACGATGTCGGAAAAGCCCTTCCAGAACTTGTCGCTCTTGACGCCCACGGCAGGCAACACCTGCTTTTCGATGAAGTCGTACAGGGACGTGGCCACTTGCAGGTTGTGGGCTGGCGTGCGTTTTGTCATGAAAAACCTCTGAAACAAGAGTCGAAAAACGGAGATGGCGTGCTGCCAACATGCAGAACACCGGAGACTGGAGATGACTGTATTCTAAATTTATAGAGCGATAAACAAGCCAAAAATCCATTAACCCATGACTTTTTCGCAAAAGTACTCCTCACCGGGGCTGTTGTCTAATCCAGTCATGACATCCCTCGCCACGACAGACATCCTCATCAGTGAAGTGGGCCCGCGCGACGGCCTGCAATCGGTCAAGGCCACCATGTCCACGGCCGACAAATGCCGCTGGATCGACAGCCTGGTCGCTGCAGGCCTGCGTGAGATCGAAGTCACCTCCTTTGTGCCCGCCCACCTGCTGCCGCAAATGGCCGACGCGGCCGACGTGGTGCGCCATGCGCTGCAACACAGCGGCGTCACGGTGATGGCGCTGGTGCCCAACCTGCGCGGCGCAGAAGCCGCTCTGCGCGCCGGGGCGCAAAAACTCACCATGCCCGTTTCGGCCAGCGCCGCCCACTCGATGGCCAATGTGCGCAAGACGCCCCAGGCCATGGTCGAGGAAGTGCGCGCCGTGCTGGCGCTGCGCGACGCCATCGCGCCGGGTGTGCGTGTCGAGGCAGGCGTGTCCACCGCCTTTGGCTGCACCCTGCAAGGCCAGGTCCCCGAAGACGATGTGGTGCGCCTGGCCGAACAGCTGGCCGAGGCCGGTGCCGACGAAATCGGCCTGTCGGACACCACCGGCATGGGCAACCCGGCGCAGACGCGCCGCCTGTTCACCCGCCTGTTCAGTGCCATCGGCGAGCGCACGGGCGCGGCCCACATGCACAACACCCGAGGTCTGGGCCTGGCCAACTGCCTGGCCGCCTACGAAGCGGGCGTGCGCACCTTCGACAGCTCGCTGGGCGGGCTGGGCGGTTGCCCCTACGCCCCGGGTGCTTCGGGCAATGTGGTGACCGAAGACCTGGTGTTCATGTTCGAGGCCATGGGCGTGCGCACTGGCATCGACCTGGATCGGTTGATGGCCGCCCGTGCCCCCCTGCAGGCCGGTCTGCCCGGCGAGCCTCTGTACGGCATGACCCCCGAAGCGGGCTTGCCCAAAGGCTGGTCACCGCTGTCGGAAGCGGTACGGGCCTGATGCCCAGCACTGCACATGCCGCGTTTCACTCAGACCACACTTTCAACCACAGAAAACCGAATTTAGAGAAAACCCCCTTGATTCAATCCCTGGCAACGCATAATCCAGGCCATGGACAAGCTCAAGGCCTTTGAAACCTTTGTCGCCGTGGCCACCAAAGGCAGCCTCACGGCGGCTGCGCGGGCCGAGGGCGTGGCCCCCGCCATCATTGGGCGCAGGCTCGATGCACTCGAAGAACACCTGGGCGTGAAACTGCTGGTGCGCACCACGCGCCGCATCACCCTCACCCACGAAGGCAGCGCCTTTCTCGAAGACTGCCAGCGCCTGCTCTCGGACGTGGTCAATGCCGAAGCCAGCGTCTCGGCAGGCGGCGTCAAGGCCAGCGGCCATTTGCGCATCACGGCCCCGGCCGGCTTCGGGCGCCGCCATGTGGCGCCGCTGGTGCCACCCTTTCGCGAACTGCACCCCGATGTAACGATCTCGCTGAACCTGAGTGACCGGGTGGTGGACCTGGCCGCCGAAGGCTTTGACTGCGCGGTGCGCGTGGGCGACATGCCCGACTCCTCGCTGGTGAGTGTGCGCATGGCCGACAACCGCCGCCTGTGTGTGGCCACCCCGGCTTATCTGGCGCGCCACGGCACACCAGAGCATCCCTCGGAGCTGCTACAACACACATGCCTGACCTTGTCGAGCGACGCCTCTCAGACGCGTGGCTGGGCCTTCCAGCTGCCGAGCGAGCAAGGCAGCGAAGTGACGCATCTGCGCCCGGGCGGGCCCTTGGATTGCTCGGACGGGCAGGTGCTGCACGACTGGTGCCTGGCAGGCTACGGCATCGCCTGGCGCAGCACCTGGGAAGTCGAGGCCGAAATCCGGGCCGGGCAACTGGTGGCCGTGCTCGAAGACTTTGCCGCGCCGCCCAACGGCATCCATGTGGTGTTTCCTCAGCGCAAACATCTGCCTTTGCGGGTGAGGCTGTGGATCGACTACCTGAAATCGCACTACGCCACGCCGGGCTTCTGGCAAATGTCGCCGCCCCCTCGCACAGGGACTGACGCATGAACCCGCCGGTGATTTTTTGTGCCGACGATTTCGGCCTGAACACGGCGGTCTCGCAAGGCATTGCCGAGCTGGCGCAGCAGGGTCGCTTGAATGCGACCAGCGTCATGTCCCTGGCCCCCGGCTGGCCTGCCGATGCCGCCTTGCTCAAGCCCTTGAAAAACCGCATCGACGTGGGCCTGCACCTGGACTGGACCAGCCCATTCGCCGTCGCGGCGGGACACGGCCAGCCGCTGTCGCGCCTCATGCTGCGCACCCTGTGCCGACAACTGGACCCCGTTTCAGTGCGTGCGTGCATTGAGCGCCAGCTCGACCTTTTTGAAGCGCACTGGCATGCCACACCCGACCATGTGGACGGCCACCAGCATGTCCAGCAATTCCCGGTCATCCGCGAGGCCCTGGTAGAGGTGCTCGTGCGCCGCTACCCTGCGGGTCAGCGGCCCTGGCTGCGCATTTCCCGCCCCCTGGCCAGCGCGGGCGACCTCAAGGCCTGGGTGATCGGCGCCATGGGCGCCAAGGCCTTGCAGGCTTTGGCGCAGCAAGCCGGACTGCCGCACACGCCATGGCTCACCGGCATCTACGGCTTTGACGGTGACGCCGCCCGCTACGCACAGCGCCTGGACCAATGGCTGCAAGAGGCCCAGGGCCACGCCGGCGTGGTCCTGATGTGCCACCCCGGACTGCCCCTGCCCCATCTCGATGCCGACGACAGCATCGCGGCGGCACGTGCGCAAGAATTCCAGGTCTTGCAAAGCGACCTGCTGCCACAGCTGCTGCAAAAACAAGGCGTCAGCTGCGGGCGCGGCGGCGATCCAGGCCACTGAACCGCCCACCCCTACACAACGACAATCGATCCATGAGCGAATCACGAAAATCCTGGCTGAGCCTTCTGGGCCTGTGGCTGACCTTGCTGGTGCTGGCGGCTTGGCGCCCCCTGGCCCTGCCCGATGAGGGCCGGTATGGCGATGTGGGCCGCTGGATGCTGGTTTCGGGCGATTGGCTGGCACCGCGCCTGGACGGGATTCCGTTTTTCCACAAACCCCCTTTGCTGCATTGGTTGCAGGCCATCACACTGAGCGTGGCGGGTGTGCATGCCTGGAGCTCGCGTCTGGTGCCTGCGCTGCATGCCGGGCTCATGCTGCTGTCGCTGTACCTGGCGGCACGGTACATCGCGGGCGAGCGCACCGCCAGGCGTGCGGTGTGGATGCTGGGCACCAGCCTGGCCTTCCTGATTGGCGGACAGTACATCAACCACGACATGCTGGTCGGCACCTGGATCAGCATCGCGGTGTGGTGTTTTGCCGGGGCCATCATGGCCGACGACCGTCCAGCCAAGGGCCTGGCGCTGGCAGGCTTTGCCGCCTGCGCCTTGGGCGTGCTCAGCAAGGGGCTGATCGGTCTGGTGCTGCCTGGTCTGGTGATGTTTGTCTGGCTCAGCCTGACACGGCAATGGGCCAAGGCCTGGCGCCTGCCCTGGCTCAGTGGCCTGCTGCTGTTCTCGGCCATCGCCCTGCCCTGGTTCGTGCTGGGACAGCAAAAGTACCCGGGGCTGTTTGACTACCTGATCATCGGACAGCACTTTGGCCGCTACACCGGCAGCACCTTCAACAACCAGTGGCCCATGTGGTTCTACCCGGTGGTGTTGCTGGCGCTGCTGTTTCCATGGGCCTTTCTGGTCCTGTGGCAAGGCGTCTCGGGCGTGGCCAAGCGACCGCAGGCCTTGCTGAAACCAGCCTCGGCCTGGCAAGCGCTGCTGTGGGTGTGGCTGTTGGCCATTCTGGTGTTCTTCAGCTTGCCCAAATCCAAGCTCGTGGGCTACATCCTTCCGGTGATCCCGCCACTGACGCTGCTGGCAGCCCAGATCTGGGAAGAACGCTTCGCCCACAAGCCCAAAGCCCCTCTGTTTTTTGGCCTGTTGTGCGTGCTCAATCTGGTGCTGGGCATCACCTTCAACCACCTGGCCGGTGAACAAAGCCTGCGCAAAAGCAGCCGCGATGTGGCACACGCCCTGGCCTGCCGCATGGACACGGACGACACCGTGATCGTGGCGGGCGGCTACCCCTACGACCTGCCGTTCGAAGCCCATCTGAAACACCCGGTGGTGGTGGTCGAAGACTGGCCCGAGGCCCGAAAATCCTCGGGAGACAACTGGCGCCGTGAGATGTTCGAAGGTGCCGACTTCGACCCGCAGGCCGCCCAGGTTCTGCAAGGCCGCGAGGTGCTGACCCAGGAACACCCGGCCAGCCACTGGCTGGTCACCTCGCGCGACACGTCTGCGCTGGGAGACCTTGGCCGCTGGCAAAAAGTGTTTGAAGGTCGCGCCTGGACCCTGTGGCAGGTGGCCGGGTCAGCGGGCAAAAGCCCAGAAGCGGCTGAACACAAAGGTCTGGACTGCGGCGACGACCATCGCCAGAAACAAGGCCAGCAGTGAAGGCCAGCCCCAGAGGCGGAAAAACAGCATGAAACTCAGCTCATTGCAGGCAAAGCCTGCAAGGGCGGTGACCGCAAAGCGGCGAAAGCTTTGCCCCACCGACGTGGTGGAGCCCGCAAAACTGAGCCAGCGGTGACCGGCAAAGCTCACAAAGAACGCCACCGCAAAACCCGCCGCATTGGCCAGCTCGGGCCACCAGGCCTCGCGCAGCAGCGCAAACACCCCCATGTGGGTCAGCGCGGCCGAGGCCCCGACCAGGCCAAACCACATGCCCGAGCGCAGCCAGACCGGTTTCACAGCTTGTCCTGCCCCTGAGGCGCGCTGCCCGGCAGACCCATGCCAGAGCGCTCTTTGAGCAAATAGGTCGGGCGGCGCTTGACCTCGTCGTAAATGCGCCCCACGTACTCGGCCATCAGGCCCAACGAAAACAGCTGGATGCCGCTGAAAAACATGACGCTGACCACGATCGTGGCGTAACCTGGCACCCGGATGCCCCAGAAAAAATATTCGGCCACCACCCAGGCGCCATAGCCCATGGCCGTGAACGCCAGAAACAAACCCATGAGGGTCAACAAGCGCAAGGGCACGGTGGAGAACGCCAGCATGCCCGTGAGCGCCAGCGAAAACGACCCGCGCAGGCCAAAACTGCTCTCTCCGGCCTGGCGCGGCAGGGGTTCGTAATCGACCGCCACACTCGGAAAGCCCACCCAGGCGTACAAGCCCTTCATGAAACGGTTGCGCTCGGGCAAGGCATTGAGGGCCTGCACCACCCGCTGGTCCATCAACCGGAAATCCCCCGCATTGGCCGGAATCTCGACCCGGTTGCCCCAATTAATCAAGCGGTAAAACCAGCCGGTCAGCCAGCCATGCAAAGCCGACTGATCCGAGCGGGTGCGGCGCACGGCATACACCACATCCAGGCCTTCGCGCCACTTTTGCAGCATCAGGGGCACCAGATCCACCGGGTGCTGGCCATCGGCGTCCATCAGCACCACCACATCGCCCTGCGCGGCTTCGAGCCCTGCAGTCATCGCCGCTTCCTTGCCAAAATTGCGGGACAGGTCCAGCAACACCACCTCGGGCCACTGGGCGCACAGCTCACGCGCCACCTGGGCGGTGTTGTCACGGCTGCCGTCGTTGATGAGGATGATTTCGACCCGCGCCGCCAGTGTTTTGAGCACCTGCAACACAGCAGGCACCACCTGGGGCAGGTTGCGGGCCTCGTTGTAGGCAGGCATGACGCACGACAGCGTCAGGGTGTCTTTGGTGCGGGCCAGACGGGACATGCCGCAATCTCCGAAAAATGGGGGGGTAGGCCAGGTTCATGCCCCTGCGGGAATGGGCCTGCTTTTCAGGCAGCAAGCATAACCGCAGCCATGGCCACGAAGCTTTAGACAGGGTTGTGCTCGCCCGCCCCGTAAAATCGGGGCATGCTTTCTGCCAAACAAGATTTGCTCACGGCCCTGGCCGGCGAGCTCGACAAACTCCAACCCGGCGCCGGTGCGCGCGCGGCTTTCGAATCCCCCAAGGTGGCCGCCCACGGCGACCTGGCCTGCACTGCAGCCATGCAGCTGGCCAAGGCCCTGAAACAAAATCCACGACAACTGGGCGAAGCCCTGCGCGAAGCGCTGCTGGCCACCCCCGCGTTCCAGCGCTGGGTCGACGCCATCGAGCTGGCAGGCCCGGGCTTCATCAACATCCGCCTGAAAGACGCGGCCAAGCAGGCCGTGGTGCACGAGGTGCTCCAGGCAGGTGCTGACTTTGGCACGCAAGCCGCCAAAGCCGACAAGGTGCTGGTCGAGTTCGTCTCGGCCAACCCCACAGGCCCGCTGCATGTGGGTCATGGCCGCCAGGCCGCCCTGGGTGACGCCATCTGCAATCTGCTCGCCACGCAAGGCCAGCAGGTGTACCGCGAGTTCTATTACAACGACGCGGGTGTGCAGATCGGCACCCTGGCCAACTCCACCCAGCTGCGCGCCAAAGGCTTCAAGCCCGGCGACGCCGAATGGCCCGAAGCCGCCTACAACGGCGACTACATCCAGGACATCGCCAACGACTTCATGGCCAAGAAGACCGTCAAGTCCGATGACCGTGAATTCACTGGCAGCGGTGACTTGAACGATCTGGACGGCATGCGCCTGTTTGCCGTGGCCTACCTGCGCCACGAGCAGGACCTGGACCTCAAAGCCTTTGACGTCCAGTTCGACAACTATTACCTGGAGTCGAGCCTCTACACCAGTGGCAAAGTGGACACTGCCGTGCAAAAACTGCGCGATGCCGGCAAGACCTACGAGCACGACGGCGCGCTGTGGCTCAAGTCCACCGACTACGGTGACGACAAGGACCGCGTTATGCGCAAAGGCGACGGCACCTACACCTACTTTGTGCCCGATGTGGCCTACCACATCACCAAGTGGGAGCGCGGCTTCACCCGCGTCGTGAACATCCAGGGCACCGACCACCACGGCACGATTGCACGTGTGCGCGCAGGCCTGCAGGCGGCCAACGTGGGCATCCCCGAGGGCTACCCCGACTATGTGCTGCACACCATGGTGCGTGTGATGCGCGGCGGCGAAGAGGTCAAGATCTCCAAGCGTGCGGGCAGCTACGTCACGCTGCGCGACCTGATCGAGTGGACCAGCAAGGACGCGGTGCGCTTCTTCTTGCTGTCCCGCAAGCCGGACACCGAATACATCTTCGACATCGACCTGGCGCTGGCACAGAACAACGACAACCCGGTGTACTACGTTCAGTACGCCCACGCACGCATCTGTTCGGTGCTGACGGCCTGGGGAGGTGACAAAGCCTCGCTGAATGCGGCAGACTTGAGTGCCCTGCAAAGCCCGCAAGCGCAAGCCCTGATGCTGGCCCTGGCCAAGTACCCCGACATGCTCACCTCTGCTGCCATCGACTTCGCGCCACATGACGTGACCTTCTACCTGCGCGACCTGGCCTCGCTGTACCACAGCTACTACGACGCTGAACGCATCCTGGTCGACGACGAGGCGGTCAAAAAAGCGCGCCTGGCCCTGGTGGCTGCCACCGCCCAGGTGCTGCACAATGGCCTGAAGGTGCTGGGTGTTTCCGCGCCCACCAAAATGTGAGCCTGACCATGACACTTCAAACCCAACGCGGCGGCACCCTTCTGGGCTTCATCCTGGGCCTGGTGCTTGGCCTGGGCGTGGCCTTGGGCGTGGCGATCTATGTGACCAAGGTCCCCACGCCTTTCTCCAACAAGAACCAGACCCGCTCGGCCGATCAGGACGAAGCCGAGAACCAGAAAAACAAGGAATGGAACCCCAACGGCGTGCTGCAGCCCAAGGCCCCAGCCTCGGCACCTGCTGCGCCCGACAGTCCATCCGACAAGCCTCAGGCCGAGCCCCTGAAAGGCGAGATCAAGCCCGCCGTGACGGCAGATCCATCGGCCGAAGCCAAGCCCAAGTCCGGTCTTTCCACGCCAGCCGGAGCCTCCGCAGGCGCCGACCCCTTCCAGTATTTCGTGCAGGCGGGGGCTTTCCGCTACGCCACCGACGCCGACACCCAGAAAGCCAAACTCGCCATGCTGGGCCTGGACGCCAAGGTATCCGAACGTGAGCAAGGCGGCCGCAGTGTCTTTCGGGTCCGCTTGGGGCCCTACGAGGACAAGGCTGCGGCCGAGCGCGTTCGCAGCAAGCTCGAAGCCAGCAGCATGGAAAACACCATCGTGCGCGTGCAGCGCTGACCACGACACACTTTTGGAGATGTCATGAAACGCCGATTCTTCTCTTCTGCCCTGCTGGCCACCACCGCCTGGCTCAGTGCCTTGCCCGCCAAGGCCCAATGGGCTTTCAAGGCCGGCAAGGACTATGTGGTCCTTGATCGCCCCGTGCCCACCGATGCAGGCCCGGGCAAGGTCGAGTTGCTGGAGTTCTTCTGGTACAGCTGCCCCCACTGCAACAAGTTCGAGCCCACCTTTGCCCAATGGGTCAAGGACGCCCCCAAGGACGTGACGGTGCGCCGCGTGCCCATCGCCTTCCGCGATGACTTTGCCCCGCAGCAGCGCCTGTTCTACACGCTCGAAGCCATGGACCTGCTGGGCAGCCTGCACGCCAAGGTCTTCCACGCCGTGCACGAAGAGCGCCTGCCCCTGAACACCGAAGCCACGATCCTCGCCTGGATTGAAAAACAAGGCGTGGACAAAGCCAAGTTCGGCGACATCTTCAAGTCGTATGCCGTCACCAGCAAGATCAAGAAAGCGGTGCAACTGCAAAACGAATTCCGCATCGAAGGTGTGCCTTCGCTGGGTGTGGCCGGGCGCTTCTACATCGATGGCGGCCTGGCCGGTAGCATGGAACGCGCACTCAAGGTGGCCGAGTCCTTGATCGCGCAAGCCCGCGCTGGCAAATAAGCCTTGCCTCCATCGCGACCAGCCCGCCAAAGTGGCGGGCTTTTTTTCGCCTCTCCAGGGCTCAGGGGCCGCCAACGCCACCGCTTGCACCTACAATCGATCAATACCAGCAAGATTCGTGCCCCATGAAGTATTTCCAGCCATTGCTCTGCGCCTTGCTTTGGATTTTCCATTGGGCACCCGCATGGGCAGAAAAGGCCGATCGTGACAAACCGATGCTGATCGAGGCCGATCGCATGCAGCACGATGAAGCCAGAAAACTCACCCAGTTTTTCGGCAACGTGCAAGCCAACAAAGGCACGATGGTGATGCGCGCCGCGCGCATCGATGTACAGCAGGACGATCAGGGCAAGCAAAAAGCCTGGCTCTGGGCGACTGCTGGCGAACGTGTCTTTTTCCGGCAAAAACGCGAAGGCCTGGACGAGTACACCGAAGGCGAAGCCGAAACCGCCGAATACGAAGGTGCCACCGACGTGTTGACCTTGCTGACCCGCGCCGAGATGCGCATCCTGCGCGGCACACAATTGGCCGACCAGATCCAGGGGCACCAAATCATTTTCAACAGCATCACCGAAGTCATGTCGGTGGACGGCCAGCGCAAGGACAAAAACACCGACGCCCGCAGCCAGCGCGTGCGTGCCGTGCTGATGCCCAAGCCTGCGGCTTCAGCGCCCGTGCCACCTCCGCTGCGCACCAGCCCGGCACTCAAGAGCGGCAAACCATGAGCACGACAAGACAAGGCCAAGGCCTGGAAGCGCGGCATCTGAAAAAAGCCTATGGCAGCCGCAAGGTCGTGCACGATGTCTCGGTGCACGTGAGCAAAGGCGAAGTGGTCGGCCTGCTCGGCCCCAACGGCGCGGGCAAGACCACCTCGTTTTACATGATCGTGGGCCTGGTACGCGCCGATGGCGGCCAGATCCTGATCGACGGCCAGGACGTGACCCAATCGCCCATCCACAAGCGCTCGCGCATGGGCCTGTCCTACCTGCCGCAGGAAGCGTCAATCTTCCGCAAACTGTCGGTGGCCGACAACGTGCGTGCGATTCTGGAGCTGCAGAACGACGCACAGGGACACCCCCTCGCACCGGCTGTGGTCGAAGACAAACTCACCGCCCTGCTGAACGACCTGCGGGTAGACCACCTGCGCGACTCCCCGGCCATCGCGCTGTCCGGCGGTGAGCGCCGCCGCGTGGAAATTGCGCGGGCGCTGGCCACCGACCCACGTTTCATCTTGCTGGACGAACCCTTTGCCGGCATCGACCCGATTGCCGTGATCGAGATCCAGCGCATCATCGCTTTCCTCAAGCAGCGCGGCATCGGTGTGCTCATCACCGACCACAACGTGCGCGAGACGCTGGGCATTTGCGACCACGCCTACATCATCAGCGAAGGGCGTGTGCTGGCCGAAGGCACGCCCGACGACATCGTCAACAACGCCGATGTGCGCCGGGTCTACCTGGGCGAACATTTCCGAATGTGATGCCGCAGTGAACATGCCTCCGCATCACGACATGAAAGCGCCAGGATGAAGCCAAGTCTGTCGCTGCGCATATCCCAGCACCTGGCGCTCACGCCCCAGTTGCAACAATCGATCCGCCTGCTGCAACTGTCCACGCTGGAGCTGTCGCAGGAAGTCGACCAGATGCTCGACGAGAACCCCTTTCTGGAGCGTGCCAGCGAAGAAGCGCCGATGGAGGACTACGGCCTCTCGCAAGCCGACGCCAAGGTCAGTCTGGGTGACCGTGTCAGCGAAAGCGCCAGCGACAACCACAGTGACGACAACGCCGAACCCCGCGAAGAAGCCTTGACCGATGTGGCCGAAAGCTGGGAAGGCGACGGCAGCGTGGACATGCAGCCCGACGACAGCGAATGGGGCGGCGACGCAGGCTCGCGCAAGAACAACCACGACGAGGAAGTGGCCGATGCCACCGAGCTGGCCCGCAGCGCCGGCTCGCTGACCGACCACCTGCACCGCCAGGCCCTGTCGCTGCGCCTGTCCGAGATCGACCGGGCCGCTCTGCGTTTCCTGATCGAATCGGTCAACGAAGACGGCTACCTCGAAGACAGCCTGGCCGAGCTGGCAGCCACCCTGGCGCCAGCCGATGACCTGGAACAGATCGACGAACTGGTGCACCGCTTCACCGTGGCACTGGGTTTGCTGCAGTCGCTCGAGCCCGTGGGTGTGGGTGCCCGCACCTTGAGCGAATGCCTGCAGCTGCAGCTGCGTGCGCAATTGCGCGACGATCCCGAAGACCACACCGCGCAAGCCGCACTGAAGGTGTGCGGACAGGCGCTGGAACTGACAGCCAAACGCGACTTCAAAAAACTGGCCCAGCTGTGCGGCGAAGACGAAACGCAGATCAAGGCCGCGCTGCAACACATCGCCCGGCTGGAGCCCAAACCAGGCCGCCCCTTTGTGCAGGCCGAACGCAACATCATCATCCCCGACGTGATCGTCACGGCGGTCGGCCGTGGCGCAGCGCCCAGATTCCGGGTACAGCTCAACCCCGACGTGATGCCCAAGCTGCGTGTGCATGACATCTATGCCAACGCCCTGCGCGGCAGCAAGGGCGACAACCATGCGGGTCTGCAGCAGCGTCTGCAAGAGGCCCGCTGGTTCATCAAGAACATCCAGCAGCGCTTTGACACCATCTTGCGCGTGTCCACCGCCATCGTGGAGCGGCAAAAGAACTTCCTCACGCACGGTGAGCTGGCCATGCGCCCACTGGTGCTGCGCGAAATCGCCGACGAGCTGGGCATGCACGAGTCCACCATCAGCCGCGTGACCACGGCCAAATACATGAACACGCCGCAAGGCACGTTTGAGCTGAAATACTTCTTTGGCTCGGGCCTGGGCACCGACAGCGGCAGCGCCGCATCGAGCACGGCCGTGCGGGCCCTGATCAAGCAGTTCGTGGCCGCAGAAAACCCGGTCAAGCCCCTGTCCGACAACCAGATCTCCGAAATGCTCAAGGAGCAAGGCATCGACTGCGCACGTCGCACGGTGGCCAAGTACCGCGAAGCCCTGCGCATTGCCCCGGCGAATCTGCGCAAAACCATTTGAGAAAATCCAGCCCGTGAATTCACTGCAACTGTTCATGCCCTGCGCCGCTGGCGTTGAGGGTTATCTGGCCGACGAGGTCCACGCGATCACCGGCCTCACCGGCCACGACCTGATGACTGGTCGTGGCGGCGTGATGGCCAACGCGTCCTGGCGCGATGCAATGCGCATCAACCTGCACAGCCGCCTGACCCAGCGCGTGCTGGTGCAACTGTCGGTCACCGACTACCGCAATGAAAACGACCTGTACCACGCGGCCAGCAACGTCGCCTGGGAAATCTGGTTCACGCCCAAGCAAACCTTCAAGATCGACATCACCGCGCAGCACAGCCCGCTGACCAGCCTGAATTTCGCCGCGCTCAAAATCAAGGACGCGGTGGCCGACCGCTTTCGCAATAAGCGCGGCGAGCGCCCCAGCGTCGACACCACCTGGCCCGACGTGCGCATCTATGCCCACCTCACGCCAGAAACGCTCACGCTCTACATCGACACCTCGGGTGAGCCGCTGTTCAAGCGCGGCTGGCGCACCGACAAGGGCGACGCGCCCCTGAAAGAAACCCTGGCCGCTGCCATGATCGCGGCCAGCGGCTGGTACGGCACGACACCGCTGTACGACCCTTGCTGCGGCAGCGGCACCATCCCGATCGAAGCGGCGCAGATCGCCTGCGGCATCGCGCCCGGCCTGCACCGCCGCTTTGGCTTTGAGAAACTGCTGCCCTTCCAGCACCACGTCTGGCAAGGCCTGCTCGACGAAGCCCGTGACGCGCAGCACGCCCCCACGGCACCGATCTTTGGCAGCGATGTGGCGCACCGCATGGTCGACTTTGCGGAACGCAACGCCGAGCGCGCAGGCGTGTCGCACGCCATCGAGTTCCGAGGCGGTGACGCCCTGCAACGCATGCCGCCCAGCGAGACACCCGGCGTGATGCTGCTCAACCCACCCTATGGCGAGCGGATTGCCGCCGCCGGTGTGGCCGGGCGCGGGCGTGACAGCTTTGTCCCAGGCGCCATGGCCAGTGCCCGTGCGGCCGAACAAAGCCACCACCGCGAAACCGCCCAGACCGACGACGGCGGCGACTTCTTTGCCCAGCTGGCCAGCCACTGGAAAAAGAACTACAGCGGCTGGAGCGCCTGGATGCTCACACCCGACCTCAAGCTGCCCGGCAAGATGCGCCTCAAAGAATCGCGCCGCGTACCCATGTGGAACGGCCCCATCGAATGCCGCCTGTTCCGCTTTGACATGGTCAAGGGCAGCCTGAAGAAACCCGCACCAGACAACCCCGCCACATGACCGACACCGCCGTCCTGCGTGTGCTGGACACCAACATCGTGCTCGACCTGTGGGTGTTTGACGAGCCCCGCGCCGAGGCACTGCGCCTGAGCGTCGAGGCGGGCCACACGCACTGGTTGGCCACCGCCGCCATGCGCGACGAATTGGCCCGCGTACTGGCCTACCCGCAGATCGCCAAGCGGCTCACTGCCCGCGCCCTGCCTGCCGACGCTGTGCTGGCGCACTTTGACCGCCATGTGCAACTGCACCCCGACGCGCCCAAGGCCGAGTACACCTGCAAGGATGCCGATGACCAGAAATTCATCGACCTGGCCGTGCAGCATGGCGCGGCCCTGCACAGCAAGGACGCCGAAGTGCTGTGCATGAAAAAACGACTTGAACGCTGCGGCGTCACCCTCAACCCCTCCCTGATGGAACACGTTTCATGACCTCCCTGCCCGAACTCGCCTCCGAAGACTTTGACGCCCTCGACGACATCCTCGACGACCTGCGCTCGCGGCACGACGAAACGCCGCAGTGGGAATTCTGCGAAGGCTTTCTGGCCGCTCTGGCCTGCTGCCGCCGCGCCATTGATACCGACGAATGGCTGCCCGTGCTGCTGGGCACCGACGAAGGCAGCTCGTTTGCGAGTGCCGCGCAGCGCGATCAATTCATGGATTTGTGGAACCGCCGCTTTGCCGAAGTGCGCCTGGCGCTGGACACCGAGATCAAGGCGCTGGACGAGGACAAGGCCTACGCCCCCGAAATCATGGATGTGCGCGGCGCCATCGCCTCACTGCCCGAAGCCGAACGTGCTGACGTCGACCCCGACGAAATCCCCTCCTTCGCGCAGGTCTGGGCCTTGGGCTTCATGTACGCCATCGAAAGCTGGTCAGAAGAATGGGAGGCCCCCAAGGACAAGGACGCCGCCAAATGGCACGACCTGTCGCTGCAGGCCGTCGTGGCCATCACCGAAGACGACACCGACGAACCCACCCTGTCAGCCCTGTCTGAAGACGGTCCGCCCAGCGTGAGCGAAAACCGCTTGAACGCATACGGCGAAGCCCTGTGGGCGGTGTACGACCTGCGCGAAATCTGGCGCAACATCGGCCCCCGCGTGCAGCAGGTCATCAAGGAAGCCACGCCCGGCCGCAACGACCCTTGCAGCTGTGGCAGCGGCAAGAAGTTCAAGAAGTGTTGCGGCGCCTAATCAGGCGAAGAAGTCAAGCAAGGCCTGAGCCGTCAGCTCGGGCAACTCTTCCGGAATGAAGTGCCCCGCAGGCACAGCACGCCCTGAGACCTGCGCCGCGCATTGCGCTTGCCAGAGCGCCAATGGCTGGAACATGCGGTTGACGACACCACGATCTCCCCACAGCACCAGAGTGTCACAAGCGATCTGGTCGCCACGTTGGCGGCTTTCACGGTCGTGCAACAAGTCGATGCCTGCGCTGGCGCGGTAGTCCTCGGCTGCGCTGTGGATCGCGGCAGACCAGCCCTTGGCGTTCTGCGCCGGGTTGCAAAATGCGCGCTCGTACTCGGCCAGGGCTTCAGGCTCGATGTAGCCCAAACCCTGACTGCCCCAGCCGCCGAGCTTGGCGTGCAGATAGGCTTTGGGGTTACCGCCGATCATGAGCTCGGGCAAGGGCGCGGGCTGAGTCAGGTGGAACCAGTGGTAATAAGCCTGTGCAAACGCAAAGTACGGGTCCGACACAGGGCCGGAGACTGCAGGGGTTTTGCCCCAGTGGCCGCTGTACATGTCGAGCGTGGGCGCGATATCGATCACGCACAGTTTCTTGACCCGCGCCGCGTGGTCCAATGCCAAGCGGTGCGCCACACGGCCACCCCGGTCGTGGCCGCACAGATAGAAGTCCTGCACGCCCAGCGCGTCGAGCAAGCTCACCACCTCTTGCGCCATGGCCCGCTTGCTGTAGTGCGCGTGCTCGGCGTCACCCACCTCGTGCGACGAATCGCCATAGCCGCGCAGGTCGGGCATGACGATGCAGTAGTGGTCCTTAAGGCGCTGCGCCACGCGGTGCCACATCACATGCGTTTGCGGAAAACCGTGCAGCAGGACCAGCACAGGTTTGTCGCTCTGCCAGTCCAGTGAACGCCTGAAGGTGACCGGCAGGCCCTGAACGCTCAGAGTCTGTTTTTCAAAACCCGCGAACCAGGCCACGCCTCAATCCACCTTGGCGCCGGAGGCCTTGACCACGGCCGCCCATTTCTTGTGTTCGGCCTCGATCAGCGCCGCAAACTGGGCCGAGGTGTTGCCGCTCGGAATGGCCCCTTGGGCCTGCAGCTTTTCTTTGATGGCAGGCGTGTTCAGGGACTTGGCCACTTCCTGCTGGATGCGGTTGACGATGTCCATGGGTGTGCCCGCCGGGGCCAGCAGGCCAAACCAGCTGCTGGCTTCAAAACCCTTGAGGCCAGCAGCCTCTTCGATCGTCGGCAACTCGGGCATGGCCGATGAACGCTGGCCGCTGGTCACGGCCAGTGCCTTGAGCTTGCCGCTTTTGATGAGCTGCATGGCCGAGGGCAGGTTGTCGAACATCACATCCATGTTGCCCGCGGCCAGGTCCATCAGCGCAGGGCCGGAGCCCCGGTAAGGGATGTGCGCCATGAAGGTGCCGGTCTGGCTTTTGAACAACTCACCCGCCAGGTGGATGGATGTGCCGTTGCCGCTGGACGCCATGTTCAGCCTGCCGGGGTTGGCACGGGCGTATTTGATGAAGTCGTTGACCGTGTTGATCTTGTTAGCCACGGCCTTGTCGGCGTTGATCACCATCACGTTGGGCACACCGGCCACCAGTGTCACAGGCACGAAGTCCTTGAAGGGGTCATAGGGCAGCTTGGCGTACAGGGCGCGGTTTATGCCGTGCGTGCCCACGGTGCCCATGAGCAGGGTGTAACCATCGCCAGGCGACTTGGCCACCACCTCGGCCCCCAGGTTGCCGCCAGCACCAGCTTTGTTCTCGACCACGAACTGCTGGCCAAAGGCTTTGGACAGCTCAGGCGCCACAGCACGGGCCAGGATGTCAGTGGTGCCACCGGGTGCAAAGGGCACAACAATCTTGACGGGTTTGGTGGGCCAGGCGCTTTGTGCCCAAGCCAGAGGCGAAGCTGCCAACCAGGCTGCGGCAGCGACACCACCCAGGATGTGACGACGGTTGGATACGAGGGTCATGCAAGTCTCCTGACAATGCCCCCATGATGCCACCGCACAGGCCCAATGCTGTCACGGCGGGGGCACAAAGCCCAGGCTTTAAGGGTTTGTCAGGAGCTGTTGCAGCTGTGGTTTGAGCACTTTGCCCAAAGCGCTCTTGGGCAGGCCATCCATGAACACCACGCGGCGCGGCAGCTTGAAGCGCGCAATGCGCGACTGCAGGTGCGCCAGCACGGCTTCGGCGCTCAGGGCCTGGCCTGCTGCATCTGCGCTGCGCACCAGCACCGCCACAGGTACTTCGCCCCAGCGGGCATCGGCCACGCCAACCACCGCGCTCTCGGCCACACCGGGCAGAGTCACCAGCTGGTTTTCAATTTCGGCCGGGTAGATGTTTTCGCCGCCCGAGATGACCATGTCCTTGCTGCGGCCCACGATGGTGATGCAACCGTCTTGGGCGCGCTGGCCCAGGTCACCCGAGTGGAACCAGCCGTCGTGCAAGCCGATGCCGGTCATGCCTTGCGCGCTCCAATAGCCGCGCATCAGGTTGGCAGCCCGCAGGCAGACCTCGCCGGTTTCACCGGGGCCAACTTCCTGGCCTTGTGCGTCGATCAGTTTGACCTGCGCCTCGGGTTGCGGCCAGCCCGAAGCGCCCACGCGCGCAATGGCGTCCGGCAAGCGCAGCACGATGGACACAGGGCCTGTTTCGGTGGTGCCATAGACCTGCCCAACCGGCACGCCGCGTGCGTGCAGTGTTTCGAGGTACGCCACGGGCACGGTCGACGAGCCGGTCATCACACCGCGCAGGCAGGCGAGCGAGGTATCGGCCCAGCGTGGGTCTTCAAACACGGCGCGCATGGTGGCGGGCACCAAGAGCGACAGCGTGGGGCGGCTGGTGTTCATTTCATCGAGCCAGGCCGCGGGGTCAAAGCGCGGGTGCAGCACCACCTCGATGCCTGCCAGCAAAGCGGGTAGGGTCTGGATGCACAGGCCGCCCACATGGAACATCGGCAGCGTGGACAGCACCTTGTCCCCGGGCACAAAGTCGTGCGCCCAGGCACTGGCACGCGCATTGGCCAGCAGTGCCGCCTGCGTATGCACGGCGCCCTTGGGCACGCCGGTGGTGCCCGAGGTGTAGACCAGCAGCAGCGGCAGATCGCTCTTCACGTCTGGCAGTGGCAGGCCGCGTGGTGAGGCGGTGGTGATCAGGGCGTCGTGGTGCGTGTGCCGCAGGTCCGCGCCTTGAAGCGCATGGGCTGTGTCGGCGTGGTGGGTGTCGTGCACCAGCAGGCGCGGCTGGGCATCCCCCATGACCTGCTGCAGCTCGGGCACGGCCAGGCGAAAGTTCAGCGGCAAAAAGACCGCGCCCAGGCGGGCACAGGCGACCAGCGTGACCAGTTGCAGTTCGTGGTTAAAACCGAGCCAGGCCACGCGGTCGCCCGGCTGCACACCCCAGGTGGACTGCAGGTGCGCGGTGACGCGCTGCACACGGCGCCAGAACTGGGCGAAGTCGTAGGCGAACGTGCTGCCGGGTTGGCGCTCGTCACCCCGGAAGGTCATGGCGGGCTGCGTGCCGCAGTCCTGCGCTAGCTGCGCAAAACGGGCCGCGAGGGTACTGGTTTCGTCGTCCAGCATCACTCGTCTTTTTCGCCGGGTTCGTACAGCGCTTCGCGGCCGATGCGGTCCATGCACAACTCGGCTGTCCAGGGCAGCATGAGCGAGCCGCAGCGTGCATCGCGGTACAGGCGCTCCAGCGGCAGGCTTTTGAGCATGGACTGGCCGCCGCAGGTGCGGATCGCCAGGCGGGCGATGTCTTGCGCGTTTTCCATGATGGTGTACTGGGCGGCATAGGCGCGCAGGCGGGTGGACTTGCTCGGGTCGACCTTGGCATCTTCAATGGCGCGCAGAAAGAGGTTGCGGGTTTGTTCGAGCTTGATGAACATCTCGGCCACGGCAATCTGTTTGGTCGCGAACTGACGGCGCTTGATCGGGCCGGTGCCCGGGATCTCGCCGCGCAAATAGGCCACAGTGAAGTCGTACGCCGCTTGCGCGATGCCCATGTAGGTGGGCGACAGCGTCATGAACATGTGCGGCCAACGGCTGGCGGCCTGGAAGTACAGGCCCTGCGGCATGAGCGCTGCGTCGTCGGGCACGAACACGTCCTTGAAGATCAGGTTGCGCGACACCGTGGCGCGCATGCCCAGCGGGTCCCAGTCGCCTTCGACCGTCAGGCCTGGCGCGGTGCGCGGCACAGCCAGGTAGAGCGTGTCGCGGCGCGAGAGGTCAGCGCCCTCCTTCTTTTCGGTGCACAGCACGCCAAAGAAATCGGCAGCGTCGGACAGCGAGGCGAAGATTTTTTTGCCGTTGACCTTCCAGCCGCCCTCGACCTTGACGGCCGTGGTGCCGAAGGGCATGGCCCCCGCAGCGGCAGCGCCCCCTTCGGAGAAAGGCTGTGCGTAGATCGCGCCGTCTTTCACCACGCGGGCAAAGTGCGTGGCCTGGTGCGTGCGGTGGATGGCGCGCTGCTCGGGCGTCATCTCCAGATCTTCAGACAGCAGGCCACTCCAGAGCATGGTGCAAACGTGCATGTTGAAGGTGAGCGCGGTGGCGCCGCAGTAGCGGCCAATCTCGGCCGAGACCATGGCATACGTCGCGTAATCGGCGCCGTGGCCGCCATGCGCTTCGGGAACGCACAGCGCCAGCAGACCCGAGTCACGCATGTCGTCGTAGTTAGCGAACGGGAACTGCGCGTCACGGTCGAGCTGCGCCGCACGCGGGGCGAACTTGTCGCGGCCCAGCTGGCGGGCCAGTGCCATCAGTTTTTGCTGTTTCTCGGTCAGGGGGTAGTCGTCGCCACAAATCGGCATGGTGGCAGGCATGGTCTTGTCGGTCATGGAAGGCTCCGAAGGAAAGGCAGCAATGCGTTGAAAAAACTGTCGGGTTGCTCAAAGGTCAGCAGATGGCCCACGCCGTTCAGGCACTGGTATTGGGCGTTCGGGATCTTGTCGGCCATGCGCTGCACCACGGTGGGTGCGGCGGTGCGGTCATGTTCGGCGGCAATGCACAGCGTGGGTACGGTGATGGTGGGCAAGGCAGCACGCTGCTCGAACTGCACCAGCGCACCAAGCGCAGCCTTGTAGCCCGCAGGCGTGATGGAGCCCATGCAGGCCTTGGCCTGTGCGAGGCCCGGACCGTTAAAGCCAGGGGCCACCATGGTCGGGATCAGGCCTTCGGCCACATCGGCCATGCTTTGGCCTGCCTCCAAAGGCGCCAGGCGCTGCGCAATGAATGTCTGCTGGAAGTCGCCGCTGCCATGACCAAAGGCCGGACTGCTTGCCGCCAGCACGAGACCTGCCACGCGCTGCGGGTGGCGTGCCCACATCTGCAACGCCACCATGCCGCCCAGGCTGTGCCCCACCAGCACGGCTTTTGACAGACCATGCGCATCCATCAGTGCGGCCAGTGCGTCGGCCAGGCCATCAAAGTTGCAAGGGTCGATGGCCGGGCTGTCGCCATAACCGGGCATGTCCCAGGCCAGACTGGTGTAGCCTGCTTGGGCGCAGGCTTGCTGGATCGGCGCCCAACTGCTGGCGCGCCCGCCAATGCCGTGCAGGAAAACCAGCGTGGGCTTTGTAGGAGCCGCGCCCTCGCGGCGATCAGACGTACTTTTCGCGACGAGGGCGTCGCTCCCACAAGTCATCTCAGGACTCATCGCGATAGGGGCGTCGCTCCTGCAAGGGAAAAGCACGCAACCGGGAATCATGCTCATGCCAGTGCCGCGCTCACGACCTGGCCCGCATCGACCACCACCGTGTCGTCGAGCCGAATGGTGCAGCCGCGCATGGGCAGGTCAAAGTGACCCAGCGTGTGGCGGCCCGCCACCTCGTTGGCGCCGGTCGAGTACAAAAAGTTGCCTGCAAAGGCCCGCAGCTCGGTGCCGTTGCAGTCGCGCTTGTCGTAAAACGCCATGGCGTCCCAGCGCGCCGCCGGGTTCAGGCCAAAGCCCACATGCGAGACCGCGTAGGCGGCGCGGTGGCCTTCGGCGTCTTCCCAGGCTTTCCAGTAGCCGCGCATCATGTCCACATCGACGCCCAGGCCTTCAATGGCCACCACGCTGTCGTTCTCGATCGTCAGGCGGATCGTGTCGCGCAAATAAGTTTTGAAGGTCAGGTTCACATCGCCGGGGGCCATGACCAGTGTGCCGTTGACACTGCCCGCGGCCGGGAACGCCAGCGCCAGCCCAGCAGGCCAGTGCGACACCATGCCCGGCTTGGGGCAAAAGCCCCACACACCGCCGACCACAGCCTGCTTGTCGCCATGTTTGAGGTTCACGCGCAGGTCGGTGCCTGCGGCAGACGTCACATGCATCTGCTGCGTACCACGCAGTTTCTTCATGGCAGCGCGCACCACCCCTTCGAGTGCCGGATCGGGCACGGTGCGCTCCAGGATTTCAGGGTGTTCGTTGGACACCATCAACAGGCGCGGCATGTGGCCATCCACGCCTTTCATGATGGTGGGCAACTCGGGGGCGTGCAGCAGACCTTCGACCGTGCAGTCCACCACCATGTCGGCCCGCGCCAGCGCAGCCACCACCGGGCCCAGCTGACCGATGGCGTCGCTCGCGCCAGTGGAGCGCACCGGGGCCGGTGCGGTCAAGGGCGGCGTGGTCAGGGTCAGCTCGAACACATGGGCGCCCATGGCCTCCAGCGCGAGCCGGGCCAAGTCCACATTGACCCGACGTGATTGGGTCTCGGCCAGAATGGCCACCACTTCGCCCGGCTGCACCTTGCACAGCGTGAAGGTGCGTGTGAAGGCCGCGAGCCACCGGTTTTCGATTCGTTCCACGAGCATGCTTGTCTCCTTGGCCTGCAGCCTTGAACGGCTCATCTGCAGACATGAATGAACAGTTTATATGAAAATTCATGTAATTCAACTATGATCAACCCATGCGCAAAGCCCCCCCAGCCCACATCAAGGCCCTGAGCCCGAACTTCGAGACCGCCCACTTCCGGCAAGCGCTTTCGCGCTTTGCCACCGGCGTGACCGTGGTCACCACCCACGCGCCTGATGCACAAAAAGGCGACCGCCACAGCAGCAGCTTTGTCGGCATCACTGCCAGCTCCTTCAATTCGGTGTCGCTGTCACCACCGCTGGTCTTGTGGAGTCTGGGTTTGCACGCGGGCAGCCTGCCGCTGTTCCATGCGGGCACGCATTACGTGATCAATGTGCTGGCGGCCGATCAGCTGGACTTGTGCAAGCGCTTTGCCTTCGGCAAAGGCGACCGCTTTGCCGACACCGCCTACACACTGGGCCAGTCGGGCCTGCCCATCCTGGACGGGGCGCTGGCCTGGTTTGAATGCCACAACCGCAGCCGCTACGAAGAAGGCGACCACGTGATTTTTGTGGGCGAGGTGGAACGCTGCGGCCTCCAGGACGGCGGTGCCCCGCTGGTGTTCCAGGGCGGCCAATTCAGCACGACCCAACCCCTGCCATGAGCGCCACGCCAGGCTTTGTCGACGACTACCTGGCTTACCTGCTGGCGCGCGCCAGCCATCTGATTTCGAGTGAATTCCACGCGGTGGTCGAAGCCAGCGGCCTGAGCCTCATGGAGTGGCGCGTGATGGCCAGCCTGTCAGGCAAAGACACCCTGAGCGTGGGCGAGCTGGCCGACATCGTGCTGGCCAAGCAACCCACCGTGACCAAGCTGGTCGGCCGCATGGCCGAGGCCGGCTGGGTCAAGCGCGTTGACGCCCCACACGACAAGCGCCAGTCGCTGGTGAGCCTCACGCCAACGGGACGGCGCAAGGTCAAGCCCTTGCTGGCCCAGGCCCGGGCGCACGAAGCACAGGTTGTGACAGAGATCGGCAACACCGAAGTGACCCAACTCAAGCACGTTCTGGAACACTTGATCGAGGGACGGTCATTATCCACAAGCGATCCACTCAAGTGAGTGATTTCTGCCCCTCGGATGCCGTCGCATTGAACTGGTTTTTGTGCCATCTTGAAAATGCACTCAACTCGGAAAACCCGAGGAGTAACGCGACCTCTGACAGGCTTTTTGTGCCGTTCTGGCGGTAGCTGACCAGCAGATCGCTGCGCATGCTGTTGACCAGGGTTTTGAAGGTCGTGCCTTCAGCAGCCAGATGGTTGGCAATCGTTCGGCGGTCCACGCCGAGGTGCTGCGCCACCACCTCAACCTTGCAGTGCCCACGGGGCAGCAGCAACACAATCAGGCGCCGAACCCGCTCCGACATCTTGGCGTTGACGCCCATTTCCCGCTCCAGCAGTCGCTGGGAATACTGGGCCATGACCGGATCGGCGCCCAGGTTGGGGGCGGCCAGATCCTTGGCATTGCAGACGATGTCGTTGAACTCCTGACCAAAGGCGATGTGGCTGCCAAAAATGCGCCGGTGAGCCTGTGTGTTGCCAGGCGCTGGATGCCTGAAGGTCACCAGTCGAGGTTCCCAGCGTTCACCCAGAAAAATCTGCAGCATGCGAAACAGGGAGCACATGCCCATCTCAATGGCTTGGGGTGTAGGGCCACCCCCCTCCAGCAGGAGTTCTTCACGGATGATGACGAGGTCTCCTGACTCCACCAAGGAGACAGAAAAAGCCTCAGCGTGCGTGTGCATGTAAGTCACCGAGGTTTCGAGCGCATGCCTGAGCGTGGGTTGATCGCGCAGCAGCAGACCCAATGGGCCCAAGTTGGACAATCGCCGTGAAGCCGCCATGCGCAAACCAAAACCTGGTTCCTTGGCGCGTCGTGCCGCCAGCTCCAGCAGTTCGCCGACAGATGCCGCAGGCAGCCTCAGATCAGGCTCGCTCAGGCAGCGCGGCGACAGGCCAACTTCATCCACCAGCGCCCGGGCATCCAACCCGCATTCGCGGGCCACTTGCTCGAAATTGGTCAAGGTGGCAGCACGTAAAAAAGCAGTCATAGGGGCTTTCACTGATTTCCCGAAATGTCAAACAATTTTCCCGTTTTGTCAATCAGAAAGAACTGCTTGTCCAGAGAATTGCGCTCATGGTGCCTGGATACCCCCTGCACCGAGACCACCGATACAGAGGAGTCATACATGAAAGTCATTCCACTCACCTGCGCTTTGGGTGCCGAGATCCAGGGCGTCAATCTGGCTGAAGCTGGCCGCAATGCCGATATGGCAGGCGAAGTCAAGGCTCTGCTGCTCAAGCACAAGGTCCTGTTCTCGCGTGACCAAGAGATGACCGACGCCGAGCATGCGGCATTTGCACGCATCTTTGGCGAACTTGAAAGCCATCCTCTGGCCCCCAGCACCGATTCAGAGCCCGGCATCATCAACATCTGGAAAACGCCTGACAGCCCACCCGAGCGTTACGAAAATGCTTGGCACCACGATGCCACCTGGCGCGAATTGCCGCCCATGGGCGCCGTGCTGCGTTGCCTCGAATGCCCACCCGTCGGTGGCGACACCATGTGGGCCAACATGGAACTGGCTTATGACCGTCTGCCTGACCACATCAAGGAAACCATTGAAGGTTTGAAGGCACGCCACAGCATGGAGGCGACTTTCATGGCGGCCAAGTCTGCCGAAGATCGATTGGCGATGAAAGCGCGCTTCCCGGACCCCGAGCACCCTGTTGTGCGCACCCACCCCGAAACCGGCAACAAGAGCCTGCTCACGGGCGGTTTCATGACGCATTTCACCAACTACCACACTGCACGCAATGTGCGCTTTGGTCAGGACTGGCAACCCGGTGCATCGGCCTTGCTGAGCTACCTGATCAGCCAGACCTTCATTCCCGAGTACCAGATGCGTTGGCGCTGGAGCCCGGGTTCGATCGCCATCTGGGACAACCGCTGCACACAGCATTACGCCGTGATGGATTACCCACCGTGTGTGCGCCGCATGAACCGCGCCACCATCCAGGGCGAGCGCCCGTTTTAAGGAGAACAGCATGGAACGCGAATTGGGTTTAGACCTCGAATTACGTCACGAATGGGCCAATCTGGGTGATGTGCGCTTGCACTACGTCACGGGTGGTCAGGGGCCGACCATTGTGCTGCTGCACGGCTGGCCCCAAACCTGGTACATGTGGCGCGATGTGCTGCCGGGTCTGATGCAACGTTACCGGGTGATCGCGGTCGACATGCGTGGCCTGGGTGACTCGTCACGACCCGCCACCGGTTACGACACACGCACTGTGGCACAGGACATCTGGCGCCTGATGACCGAGGTGCTGGACGAGCGGTGCTTCCATGTGGTAGCCCACGATTGGGGCGGACCGGTGGCTTATGCGCTGGCCGCCTTGCACCGCCAGGCGGTGATGTCCATGGCCATTTTTGATGCGCCTGTGCCCGGTGATGGCTCAGCGCTCACGGCCATGGGGCGCTGGCACTTTGGCTTCCACGCCGAAAGCGATTTGCCCGAGGCCCTGATCGAGGGTCGCGAAGACATTTACCTGCGCCACATGTTCAGCAAAGCCGGTGCCCGGCCCGATGCGATTTCGGAAGAAGCCCAGCGTGAATACATCCGGGCCTACTCGCAGCCCGGTGCGATGCGCGCTGGTTTCAACTACTACCGCGAAATGCCCCGCAATGCGCGGGACAACAAGGCCTTCATTGCACAAGGCAAGCTGCAAATGCCCATTCTGGTGTACGGCGGCGGCAACAAGATCGTGGGTCGTTCCATGTATGCCGTGGATTCCTGGCAGCGTGTGGCCTCCGATGTGCGTGGCGGCGTGGCAGAAGGCTGCGGCCACTGGATTCCGGAAGAGCGCCCCGCCTGGGTGGTCGAGCGTCTGATGGAATTTTTCACCGACGTCGATGCAGGCCGTGCAGCAGCGGCCAGTGCACCCCGGCCTGCACTGGCAAAGACCGTCTCTGCCGCTTCCAAAAATTTACCCGCCCCCACCACTCAAAAGGCAAACGCCATGTTCCACGAAACCATTGACACTGCGCTCATCGACGTTGAAGCGCTTCCCTGGATGCCTTTCTCGCCCTACAGCGAAGAGATCTTCCTCAAACTCATCAAAGTGGACCCCATTCGCGGCGAATGGACCACGCTGTTGAAGTTGCCTCCGTATACCGAACTGCCGATGCACCACCATTCCGGCACCGTGATGGTGTGGACAGTGACTGGAAGCTGGCGCTACAAAGAACACAACTGGGTCGCCAACGCTGGCAGCTTTGTCTTTGAAACGGCCGCTTCGCGTCACACGCCTGTCACTGTGGGCGATGAAGAGGTCATCACGCTCAACATCATTCAGGGCGATTGGAACGTGATGTCTCCCGAAGGTGCGGTGCTGGCCATTGAGAACTGGAAATCCATGGTGGATCGTTACGTCAATTTCTGCAAAGCACAGGGCCTTGAAGCGATCGACGTGACCAGCTTCAGCGCGTAAAGCGCAGACAATCGCGTCGGTCAAGGCTCACCATTGACCTGACTCACTTCAGAAAATAACGAGGAGACAGACATGCGCCAACCCTTTAACCTTCGTCGCCACTGGCTTCAAGCAGCGGGCATCAGTGCCTTGTTGCTGGCCGGATGGCCTGTGCAGGCCCAGAACTATCCCGACAAGCCCGTTCGCATCGTCGTCGGCGGTCCGGCCGGTGGTGCGGCCGACGTCACGGCCCGTCTGCTGGCCGAAAAAATGTCACCCGTACTGGGGCAGCCCGTTCTGGTCGACAACAAACCCGGCGCAGGGGGCTTGCTGGGCATTCAGGAGTTGCTCAAATCACCGCGTGATGGTTACACCTTGATGGTGAACATCAGTGGGGTGGTCTCTGAAGTGCCGCATGCGATCAAAGTTCCTTTTGACCCTTTCAAGGTCTTGCAACCGCAGGTTGAAATGGCGCGAGGCGGTCTGGTGCTCGTCACCAATACCCAGACAGGTGCACAAAACCTGGACGGCTTCATCAAGTACGTCAAGGCCAACAAGGACAAAATCAGTTTTGCGTCCTACAGCGCGGGCACCGTTTCGCACACGCTGGGGCTGGAGCTGAACAAGGCAGCAGGTCTGGACATGGTGCACGCTGGTTACAAAGGCTCACCACCCGCTTTGCAGGATCTGATTGGCGGCAGCGTTCAGGCGATGTTCGATGGCGCGGGTAACGTGTTGCCGCACGTCAAATCGGGCAAGCTCAAGGCATTGGCAGTGACTTCACCGCAACGCATGAGTCTGTATCCTGAAGTACCCACATTCGCCGAGCTGGGCTACAAGGATCTGACGGAAATTGTGTCCATCATGCTGTTCACCACGCCTGACCTGCCAGCCCCCATTCAGGCCAAAGTGCGCGATGCAGCTTTGAAAGCGTTGCAGGACCCCAAGCTGCGCGAAACCTACAACAACCTGGGCATGGCGATGGGCACATCGGCCACACCCGATGAGTTGATGGCGGGCCTGCGTGCCGCCTCGGACAAACAAGGGGCCATGCTGAAATCGATTGGTTTCAAGATCGAATGATGCTCCATGGATCCGGGTCTGTCTGGTTACAGAAATTTGAAAATCATGTGAACTGGTGGCCCGGCATTCTGGTGTGCACTGTCGTGGCCGTGGCAGCGCGCTTCGTGTCCGAACACTACGGTGCGCCGGTCATGCTCATGGCGCTCCTGCTGGGCATGGCGCTCAACTTCCTGTCGGTAGAGGGCGCCTGCAAACCGGGCATCGAAGTCACAGCGCGGCAGGTGCTGCGCATCGGTGTGGCACTGCTGGGACTGCGCATCACGGTGGCGCAGGTCACGGCGCTGGGCTGGCAGCCCATGCTGACCGTGGTACTGGCGGTGGCGTTCACCGTGGTGCTCGGTGTGACACTGGCACGCTGGATGGGCTATCGGGTGTTTTTTGGCCTGCTGACCGGCGGTGCTGTGGGCATTTGCGGCGCTTCTGCTGCGCTGGCCATTTCAGCGGCGCTGCCCCATCACCCGCTCAAGGAAAAGGCCACATTGCTGACCGTGATCGGTGTGAGCACCCTGTCTACGCTGGTCATGGTGCTTTACCCCATGGTGACCCAGTGGCTGAGCTTGACGGATGCACAGGCCGGGTTCTTCATCGGTGCCACCATCCACGACGTGGCGCAGGTGGTGGGGGCCGGGTACAGCATTTCGCAGGAAGCGGGCGACATGGCGACCCTGGTCAAACTCATGCGCGTGGCCATGCTGCTGCCCGTGATCGCTTTGGTCTCGTGGGTCACCGCACGCCACATGGCTGCCGAAGGGGATGACCAGGCCCAGATGCAACGCCCACCTTTGTTGCCTGGGTTTGCGGTGGCATTCGCCTTGCTGGTCATGGTCAACAGCACCGGATGGGTACCACCAGCCGTGGTGCAGGCTGGACAGATCACCTCTCAGTGGTGCCTGATCGCGGCCATGAGCGCCATCGGCATGAAAACCCACCTCAAGGAGATGGTCAACGTAGGATGGCGACCGGTGGTGCTGATGCTGATCGAAACCCTCGGATTGGCTGCGTTCGTCTACCTGCTGCTTTGAAGTCCGTCACAGCCTGAAGCAGAGAGACCCGAGTCACTCCGGCACCACCGCCGTGACTTCGATTTCCACTTTGGCCCGGTCTTCCACCAGATCAGCCACCTGCACCAGCGTCATGGCCGGGTAGTTCTTGCCCATGACCTCCTGGTAGACCTTGCCCAGTTCGCGTCCACGTGCCAGGTACTCTTTCTTGTCCTTGGCGTACCAGGTCATGCGCACCATGTGCTGCGGGCCGGCGCCTGCACAGGCGAGCGTGTCGACGATGTTTTGCAGGGCCTGGCGGCACTGGGCGACGAAGTCGTCGGTCTCGAACTGGGCCTGACCGTTCCAGCCGATCATGCCCGCGACAAACACCATGCGGCCACGCGCTTCGATACCGTTGGCATAGCCTTTGGCGGGTGCCCAACCTTCGGGTTGCAAGACGTTGAACATGGCGGTCTCCTCAAGAAATTTGACGCAGCTTGAAGCGCTGCAGTTTGCCGGTTTCGGTGCGCGGCAAGGCGTCCAGAAAGACCACCTTGCGCGGGTATTTGAACGGGGCGATGGTTTGCTTGACGTGTTCCTGCAAAGCTTTTTCCATGGCCGCATCGCCCATGTGGCCGGGCTTGAGCACCACATAGGCCTGCACGATGTGCCCCCGGTCCTCGTCGGGCATGCCGACCACGCCGCATTCGGCCACGGCCGGGTGTTGAAGCAAGGCACCTTCCACCTCCGGGCCAGCGATGTTGTAGCCGGCCGAGATGATCATGTCGTCGTTGCGCGCCTGGTAGCTGAAGTAGCCATCGGCGTCCATGACAAAGGTGTCGCCGGGCAGGTTCCAGCCGTCTTTCACATAGTCCTGCTGGCGCGGGTCGGCCAGGTATTTGCAGCCTGTGGGCCCACGCACCGCCAAACGCCCCACGGTGCCGGGTGGGACGGGTTGCATGTCGTCGCCCACGATCTGCGCCACATAGCCGGGCACCACCTGGCCGATGCTGCCAGGGCGAACTTGCGCACCCGCGCTGGAGATGTAGATGTGGATCACTTCGGTGCCGCCAATGCCATCGGTCATCTCGATGCCGGTGGCCTGCTTCCACAGTTGGCGTGTGGCGTCGGGCAAGGCCTCGCCTGCCGAGACGGGGTGCTTCAGGCTCGACAGGTCAAAGCCTTGGGCCATCGTCGCCATCTGGCGGTACATGGTGGGCGCGGTGTAGCACTGCGTGACGCGGTATTTGGCGATGGTTTGCAGCAGCGTATCGGGTGTGTGTTTTTCCAGCAGCACAGTACTGGCACCGTGACGCAGCGGAAACGCCAGCAGACCACCCAGCCCGAAAGTGAAGGCAATCGGCGGCGTGCCGCAGACCACGTCGTTTTCAGTCATCTGCAGGATGTGGCGCGGGAACAGGTCACACATGGCCAGCACATCGCGGTGGAAGTGCATGGTGCCCTTGGGCTTGCCGGTGGTGCCGCTGGTGAAAGCGATCAGGCACACATCGTCACGGCTGGTGGGGTGGGCGGTGTACGCGCCACTTTGCCGTGCCATGCGTTGCTCCAGGCCATCAGGGGCATCGCTGCGGAACAGCACCAGCTGCTGCAAGCTGGCCGTGTGGCTGGCATGACCGGGCGTCATGCAGTGCTGCAATTCATCGGCCAGCAGGCTGTCGCACAGGGCAGCGCTGACCTCGGCTTTGTCGATGATCTGGGCCAGCTCGCCCGCACGCAGCAGCGGCATGGTGGGCACCGCAACAAGCCCCGCCTTGAGCGCACCCAGCAGACAAGCCGCCATCATCGGGCTGTTGCCGCCGCGCAGCAAAATGCGGTTGCCGGGCACGAGGCCCATGTCCTGGGTCAGGACCTGAGCGATGCGGTCGGTCTTGGCCTGCAGCTGGGCATAGGTCCAGCTGAAATCCCCCCCGCCCGTGTGGAAGTCACTCACGCCGTGCAGCGCGATGCGATCACCTTGGCCTGCACGCACATGGTGGTCCACCAGTTCCACCGCACAGTTGAGCTGGTCTGGGTAGTCCAGCTCGGGCCGATCCGCCATGAACACGGGCAGCTGGTCCTTCGGCGGCAGTCGGTCACGCGCAAAGGTGTCGGTGTGGCTGCTGGGCAGCAGTTGGTTCCAGTCGCTCATGTCAACCTTTCAGCAAGTCCTTGCCAATGATCAGCTGCTGCACTTCGGTGGCGCCTTCGTAAATGCGCAGCGCCCGGATCTCGCGGTACAGCGACTCGACCATCACGCCTTTTTTGACGCCCATGCCGCCGTGCATCTGCACAGCCATGTCGATGATCTGCTGCGCATTTTCCGTCGCCGTCATCTTGGCCATGGCCGCCTCGCGGGTGATGCGCCCGCCCTGGTCACGCAGCCAGGCGGCGCGATACGTCAAGAGCGTGGCAGCGTCCAGCATCGTGGCCATCTGCGCGATCTTGGTCTGGGTGATCTGAAAGTCGCCCAAGCTCTGCCCAAACATCTTGCGCGAACGCGCCCAGGCGATGGACTCGTGCAAGGCACGCCGCCCAAAGCCCAAAGCGGCAGCCGCCACCGAGGTGCGGAACACATCGAGCGTGGCCATGGCGACCTTGAAGCCCTGACCTGCTTCGCCAATGCGCTGGTTCGCAGCCACCTTGCAGTTGTCGAATTTCAGCGTGGCCAGCGGGTGCGGGGCGACCACGTCGATGCGCTCCTCGATCGACAAACCCGGCGTGTTGGCGTCGACGATGAAAGCGGTGATGCCGCGTGCACCGGGTGCCTCGCCCGTGCGGGCGAACACCACATAAAAGTCGGCAATGCCGCCGTTGCTGATCCAGGTCTTGCGGCCGTTCAGCACATAGCCGTCTGCCGTGGCGGCGGCGCTGCACTGCATGGCGGCCACGTCTGAACCTGCATCGGGCTCGCTCAAGGCAAAGGCGCTCAAAGCCTGGCCCGAAGCCACTCGCGGCAGGTAGCGCTGCTTTTGTTCGGGGGTGCCCATGAGGCTGATGGCGCCGGTGCCCAGGCCCTGCATGGCAAACGCAAAGTCGGACAAGCCGTTGTGAAAAGCCAGCGTTTCGCGCAACAGGCACAGCTGGCGCGTGTCGATCACGTCCGATGCCGCACCATAGGCCGTACCCGACACCGCGTGCCGGAGCCAGCCGCCTGCGCCCAGCAGGCGCACCAGGCGGATGCATTCGGCGTCCACCGCATCGCGGCTTTCGTCGTGATGGGCATGTGCCAAGTGTTCGTTGCACCAGGCGTCGAGCCGCACTTTGAAGTCGCGGTGGCTGTCATCAAAAAAAGGCCAGTCGAGTTCTGGCGGATGGCTTGCTGCACGGTTGGACATGGCTCAGTCCCCCTCAAACACAGGCGTTTGCTTGGCCACAAAGGCGTGGTACGCCCGGTGGAAATCGTTGGTGGCCATGCAGATGGCCTGCGCCTGGGCTTCGGCCTCGATGGCTTCGTCCACGCCCATGTTCCATTCCTGTTGCAGCATCTTCTTGGTGATGCCGTTGGCAAAGGTCGGTCCGGCGACCAGCTGCGCGGCCATGGTCTGGGCTTCGGTCAACACCGTCTCGGATGTGCAGACGCGGTTGTAGAAGCCCCAGCGCTCGGCCTCCAGTGCGCCCAGACCGCGGCCGGTGAACAGCAGCTCGCTGGCGCGGCCCTGGCCAATGATGCGCGGCAAGAGCGCACACGCGCCCATGTCGCAACCTGCAAGGCCCACCTTGTTGAACAGGAAATAGGTCTTGCTGCGCTCGGTGCCGTAGCGCAGGTCAGATGCCATGGCCAGGATCGCGCCCGCACCCGCGCACACGCCGTCGATGGCGGCGACGATGGGTTGTGGGCAGGCACGCATGGCCTTGACCAGATCGCCCGTCATGCGGGTGAAGGCCAACAGGCCTGGCATGTCGAGCTTCGTGAGTGGGCCAATGATTTCATGCACATCGCCGCCCGAGCAAAAGTTGCCACCTTCGCCCGTGATGACCACGGCATGGATGTCGGGTGCGTAGGGCAGTGCGCGGAAGAAGTCGCGCAGCTCGGCGTACGAGTCAAACGACAGCGGGTTCTTGCGCTCGGGGCGGTTCAGACTCACCGTGGCCACACCGTCTTTCACGGACAGCAAAAAATGCTCAGGCTGGTAGCTCGCCATGGGCTGGTTGTGGCGGGGCAGCTGGTGCGGCTGGCCGGGCAGGTAACGTTGGCTCATGTCTTCTCCTCAGGATTTGTAGGGGTGCCGGACTTCAAGGTGCCCAGCAAGTTGTGCAGTTGTTCTTGTTGGCGTGCCGCCAGCGGCGACAGCAGCTCGACGACCCAGCCTTCGTGGGCCTGGGCCATGGCCGCGAAAGCGCTGCGCCCAGCCTCGGTCAGGCTGACGGTGTAGGAGCGACGGTCGCTGGCCTGCATTTGCCGCTGCACCAGTTGTTCTTTTTCCAGCTGGTCGACGATGCTGGTGACGTTGCCGCCCGTGACCATCATGCGGCGCGACAGCTCGCTCATCGACAAGCCTTGGGGCTCGCGTTCGAGTTGTGCCATCAGGTCAAAGCGCGGCAGCGTGATGTCAAACTGTTCGCGCAGGCGCTGGCGGATCGTGTCTTCGATGCGGGTGGTGGCCGACAGCAGGCGCAGCCACAAACGCAGCGAGGCGTGGTGGTCGGCATGCGCACGCACTTCCATGTCGGTCATGCCGTTCATCCCGCCAGCTCCCCGCCATCAATCGCAATGGACTGGCCGTTGATCGCGTCACTGCCCGCCGCGCACAGCCACAGCACGCTTTGCGCCACTTCTTGCGGCTGCACCAGACGCTGCTGCGGGTTGCTGGCGGACAGTGCCTGGCGCGCTTCGGCCTCGCTCTTGCCGGTTTTGCTCACGATGTTCTGCACCGCTTCGCGCACGATGTCGGTCTCGGTGTAGCCCGGGCAAATCGCGTTCACGGTCACGCCCTTGCGGGCCAACTCCAAGGCCAACGCTTTGGTCAGGCCGACCACGCCGTGCTTGGCGGCCACATAAGCGCTCACATAGGCATAGCCCTTGAGGCCTGCCGTGCTGGCGATGTTGACGATGCGCCCCGGTGTCCCGCTGGCTGCCGCTTCGAGCATGCCCGGCAGCACCGCCTGGATGCAGTGGTAGCTGCCCGTGAGGTTGACGTTCAGCATCTGCTGCCACAGTGCGGCATCGGTCTTGGCAAAGGGCGCGCTGTGCGCCTGGCCTGCGTTGTTGACCAGGATGTTCACCGGACCAAAGCGGGCTTGCGCCTGCTGCACCGCCGCGTGCACGGACTGTTCGTCCCCCACGTCCATGGGCGCGATCAGCACCGCCACGTCGGGCACTTGGGCACGCAGTTCTTCGGCTTGCGCTTGCAGTTTGTCCTGAGAGCGGCCGCACAGGGTCAGGCGGCAGCCCGCTTGCGCGAGCTGTAGTGCGATGGCCGCACCAATGCCTGCACCCGCGCCGGTGATGAGGCTGTGGCGGTTGTTCAGCATGCTTTCACCTCTGTAGGAGCGGAGCCCTCGCCGCGATGGACTTTTGTGGGAGCGGCGCCCTCGCCGCGATAGGCGCCCAATCGCCGCGAGGGCGCGGCTCCTACAATTTGATGCGGCATCTCAATCTCCTTTGGTCGCGGTTTGCAGGGCACGCTCACGGGCAAAGCCCGCTTCGAGCTGCGGCTTGCCCGACACATAGGCGCGGGGCCAGGCGATGTCCTTGAAGCCGATGCGCGCTGCTTCGGTCAAGGTCCAGGCCGGGTTGGCCAGATGTGGGCGGGCCACGGCGCACAGATCGGCGCGGCCTGCGGCCAGGATGCTGTTGACGTGGTCGGCTTCTGAAATGGCGCCCACTGCGATGGTGGCGATGCCCGCTTCCTGACGAATTCGATCGGCAAACGGGGTCTGGTACATGCGGCCGTAAGTGGGCTTTTGCTGGGCACTGACCTGACCCGACGAGCAGTCGATCATGTCGGCGCCTGCCGCCTTGAAGGCGCGGGCGATCTCGACCGCATCGGTCGGCGTGATGCCGCCTTCGACCCAGTCGTGCGCCGAGATGCGCACCGACATGGGCAGATCCTTGGGCCAGACGGCGCGCACGGCGGCAAACACTTCGAGCGGGTAGCGCAGGCGGTTGGCGAGCGCGCCGCCGTACTCGTCGGTGCGCTGATTGGTGAGCGGGCTGATGAAGCTCGACAAGAGATAACCGTGAGCGCAGTGCAGTTCCAGCCAGTCAAAGCCTGCTTGTGCAGCGCGCTGCGTGCTGGCCACGAAGTCGGCCGTGACGCGGTCCATGTCGGCACGCGTCATGGCACGGGGTACATCGCCATGATGCAGATACGGGATGGGCGATGCAGCGATCAGAGGCCAGTTGCCTTCTGCATCGCCTGCGGGCACGGGCTGATCCATGCCTGCGCCTTGCCAGGGGCGGCAGGTGGAGCCTTTAGGCCCTGCGTGACCGATCTGCAGGCCGATCTTGGCGTCTGACTTGGCGTGCACCCAATCCACGATCCTGGCAAAGTCGGTGGTCTGCTGCTCATTCCACAGGCCCGGGCAGCCGTGTGTGATGCGGCCATCGGCGCTGGGCGCGGTCATCTCGACCATCACCAGCCCTGCGCCGCCCATGGCGCGTGCGCCCAGGTGCACCAGATGGTCATCGCCCACGCGGCCGTCCTGCGCCATGTATTGCGCCATGGGCGACACCACCACGCGGTTCTTGAGCGTGACCGAGCGCTGCCTGTACGGCGTGAACATGGGGGGGCGAATGCCCGGTGTGGCCGTGCGGCCTGCGAACCAGGCCTCATAGCCTTCCAGCCAGGCCTTGTCACGCAGGCGCAAATTCTCATGACTGATGCGCTGGCTGCGGGTGAGCATGGAGTACATGAACTGCTCGGGTTCGAGCTGGTCGCAGTAGCGCTCGCCGCAGACCTCGAACCATTCCATCGCGTTCCAGGCGGCGTTTTGCAGGCGGATCACGTCGATCTCGCGCACGGCCTGGTAGTGCTGAAGCACTTCCGGGATGCGGTCGGCGGAGTCCCCCAAGGCCTTGAACTGGCGCACCAGCTCGATGGCGTCTTCGAGCGCGAGCTTGGTGCCCGAGCCGATCGCAAAGTGGGCGGTGTGCACCGCGTCGCCCATCAGGACCACATGGCTTTTGCCGTTGAAGTGCGACCAGTTGGCGCACTTGACGCGCTGGAAGTTGAGCCAGGCTGAGCCGCGCAGGTGGCGGGCGTTGGTCATCAGCTTTTCGCCTTGCAGATTTTTGGCAAAGAGCTTTTCGCAGAAGGCAATCGACGCGTCCTGGTCGGCCTTGTCCAGACCGTGCGCCAGCCAGACGTGCTCGGGGCACTCGACGATGAAGGTGGACGTCTGGTTGTCGAATTTGTAGACGTGCGCCTGGAACCAGCCGTGCTCGGTCTTCTCGAACAAGAAGGTGAAAGCATCGTACTGGCGGTTGGTGCCCAGCCAGATGTAGCGGTTGGGGCGCGTCACGATGTCGGGCTGGAAGACCTCGGGCAAGCGGCTGCGCACACGCGAGTTGATGCCGTCGCTGGCGATGATCAGGTCCGCATCGGGGAAGTCCAGATCGGACTGCACATCCTGCTCGAACAGCAGCTTCACGCCCAGTTGCTCGCAGCGCGCCTGCAGGATGTTGAGCAGCTTCTTGCGGCCGATGCCCACAAAACCGTGGCCGCCCGAGCGGATCACGCGGTCCTTGAAATGCAGCTCGATGTCGTCCCAGTGGTTGAAGGCCTGCTGCACCTCGTTGGCGGTCTCGATGTCCCACTGGCGCATGTTCTCCAGCGTCTGGTCCGAAAACACCACGCCCCAGCCAAAGGTGTCGTAGGGCTTGTTGCGCTCGACCACCGTGATGTCGTGGTGGGGGCCGAGTTTTTTCATCAGCAACGCGAAGTACAAACCCGAGGGGCCACCGCCAATGCACACGATTTTCATGTTCGCTCCTGCCAGCTGTGGGCTGGTTTATTTCATTTGAGCCTCAATATTTGAGGTTTAAAGTAATTTTGAGCGGTATTGGGCCACAAAGAATCAGGTCAAACCCTAGGCGCATGCCCCCTTGTCCGGATGGCAAGCCATGAAAAAACCCCGCCAGCAGGAGCATGGCGGGGTTCAGGGCAGAAAGACAGATGGCTGTCTGTTTTTATTTTTTGGCGCGGATTTTGGCCAATTCAGACTGGGTGTCTTTCCACAAGTCCATGCCGATGTTGGTCGCAATCGCGGCATTCACATGGGTCAGCTTGTCACGCATGCGGCCCACTTCGGCAGCAGGCAACTCATTGATCTGCATGCCTTTGGCTTTCAGATCTGCCAGGGCCTTGGCCGCTTCGTCACGCGTGTCCTTGCGCTCAAAGTCGCGGCTGGCACGGGCTGCGTCCAGCAGCACTTTTTGCTCGGCCTTGTTCAAGCCATCCCACCACTTCTTGCTCACCAGCACAATCCAGGGGCTGTAGACGTGGTTGGTGATGCTCAGGTATTTCTGAACTTCATAGAACTTGCTCGACAGGATGGTGTTGAACGGGTTTTCCTGACCGTCGACCGTGCCGGTCTCCAGCGCGGTGAACAATTCCGAGAAAGGCAGCGGAATCGCGTTGGCCCCCAGCAGTTTGAAACTGTCCAGATAGACGTTGTTCTGCATCACACGCAGCTTGACGCCACCCAGGTCTTCAAGCTTGCTCACCGGACGCTTGCTGTTGGTCAGGTTGCGAAAACCGTTTTCCCAATAAGACAAGCCGACCAGCCCTTTGTCCTGGAGCTTGTCCATGACTTTCTGGCCGATGGGGCCGTCCAGCAAGGCATCGGCTTCCTTGACGTTGCTGACCAGGAATGGCGTATCCCACAGCGCCATCTCTTTGGTGATGCCCACCAGCGTGGCAGTGGAGCCCACCATCATCTCCTGAGCACCGCCCACCAGGGCTTGCTGCATCTGCACATCCGAGCCCAGCGCAGCCGCACCGATGGCACGGATCTTCATCTTGCCACCTGAAGCTTTTTCAACCTGCTCGGCAAACACCTTGACCGCGCGGCCCTGGTTGCTCTGCTCGTTGAGGCCATAGCCAAAACGGATCAGGCGGGGTTTGAAGTCCTGTGCCACGGCAAGGCCGGACACGGCAATGGCCAAAGTGGCCAGCAAGACACGACGAAAGTTTTTCACAAGGGTCTCCTGTTTAAAAAATGAAACGCACAAACATTGAGTCAGGCCTCAGCGCATCCACTGCACGGGCAAGATCACAATCTGGGGAAAGATCACGAACAACACCAGAATCAGTGTGTAAGTGATCAGGAATGGGTTCACACCCTTGACCACCTGGTGCATGGACAGACGCCCCACACCCGCGACCACATTGAGCACGGTTCCGACGGGCGGCGTGATCAAGCCGATGGCGCCGTTGAGCACGAACATCAGACCGAAGTACACCGGATCAATGCCGGCCTTGACGGCGATGGGCAGCATCACAGGCGCAAAAATCAGGATCGTGGGCGTCAGATCCAGCGCCGTGCCGATCAGCACCAGCGCAACCATCATCACCGCCATCAACAGACGTGGACTGTCCACCAGCGAACCCAACCAGCCGGTGAGCACTGTGGGCAAATCGGCCAGCGTGATCATGTAGCTTGCCACCTGAGCACCTGCACACAGGAACATCACGATCGCCGTGGTTTTGGCGGCGCGCACCAGCACCGGCCCCACATCCGCCACCTTCATTTCCTTGTGGATCACCAGAGCCACCAGCAGTGCATAGAAAGCCGCCACGACGGCCGCCTCGGTCGGCGTGAACACGCCCGACTTCATCCCCCCGATGATGATGAGCGGCATGACCATGGCCCAGAATGCCTTGCGCGTCACGTTCAGGCGCTGGGCCAGTGGCAAGGACTGGCCTTGCGGCAAATCGATCTTGCGCAGCTGCAGCTTCCAGGCCACCACCAGGCCCACACCCATGATCAGGCCCGGCACGATGCCCGAGATGAACAAGGCAGAGATCGATGTGTTGGTGGTCACGCCGTAAATCACAAACGGCATGGATGGCGGAATGATCGGTGCAATGATGCCACCCGAGGCCAACAGGCCTGCGGAGGTGTGCATCGGGTAGCCCTGCTGTTTCATCATCGGCAGCAAGATGGTGGCCAACGCGGCTGTGTCGGCCAGGGCCGAGCCGCTCATGCTGGCCATCAGCACCGCAGCACCAATCGCCACAAAGCCCAGACCACCGCGAATGTGCCCCACCCAGGCCTGTGCCATGTCAATGATGCGGCGGCTGATGCCCCCCGTGTTCATCAACTCGCCCGCCAGAATGAAAAACGGCACCGCCAGCAACGGAAAGCTGTCCACGCCTGCCACCAGGTTCTGCGCCAGCAACTGGGTGTCCCAGAAGTCCAGCACCCAGGCCATGCCGGCCCCGGTCAGCACCAGCGCGAACGCCATGTTCAAACCCATGCCCATCAGGATGAGCATGCCCAAGGAAAAAACGACAAAGGCTTGTCCTTCTGCGCTCATGCTTTACTCCACATCCAGGTTTTGTTCGAGATCCAGGGACTGGTTGCGCACCAGCTCAACGGCCGCCATCACGCCGATCGCGATGGACGACAGCAGCACCGGCAAAGGCAGCAATGCCACCGGGTAGCCCAACACCACCGAAGTGGTGTCCATGCCCACGGCCACCTGCTGCCAAGCGCCCGCCCCCAGCAGCACACAGCCCAGAATGACCAGACAACGGATCAGCACCGTCATCATCCGAATCGCCATGCCCGCAGGCTTGAGCAAGCCCAGCAAACTGGTGAAAGCCATGTGCTCACCCGCCGGGTAAGCGGCCGTGGCACCGATGAACACCATCCAGACAAACAGCAACCGGGACAGCTCTTCGCTCGCGGCAATGCCGCTGCCAAAGCCATAGCGCAAGATGACATTGAAAAAGACCGCCACGGCCATCACGCCCAGGCAGCCGGCCATCAGGATTTGTGCGAACTTCTGCGCCCGCGATGTGTTGTCTTTCATGCGTTCTCCATTTCCAGCCATTGCTCCATGGCATTGATCAAATCTTTGAAACTCCGGGTCGCGTCCAGCGTGATCACCAAAGGCTCATCTGCAGGGCTCTCCAGCGCCTTGAATTGGGACGCCACCAGTTCAGGATTGAAGTAATGGCTGCTGCGGCTGGACACTCTGGATTTGGCCTGCTCCGGAGTCAGCTGCAGATGCACAAAACGCAGGTCGGGCTGCGCCTGACGCAAACGGTCACGGTAGGCTTTTTTGAGGGCCGAGCAGGTCATCACAAACGGCCCCGTTTGGCGCCCCATCTGCACCGCCAACGCGTCGAGCCACCCCGACCGGTCCTGATCGGTGAGGGCCTGCCCGTCGCGCATTTTCTGAACGTTCTCTGGCGGGTGAAACTCATCGCCTTCGATCAGCGCCCATGGGTGCGCCTTGGCCCACTCGGCCGCCAGACTGGATTTGCCGCAACCTGCCACGCCCATGATGACCAACTTGTTTTGCATAACCTTTGGTTTGAGATAGCGCTATCTCATCTGTGTAAAAAAAACACGCCAATGGCTTGCTCGCATACCACTGACGTCCACTTGAAAGAGTCTGTCGAAAAGTCTTGTTTGACTTTGCAATCAGCTTTAAGATAGCGCTATCTTATCGGCCAATTCAAACACCCCAATAAGTATTTACCCTGAATGACCGCATGACCCCCCGTAAACGCGCCACCGGAAAAGTCACCCTTGCAGATGTTGCACGACTCGCGCAGGTCAGTCCCATGACGGCCTCGCGTGCATTGCGGGGGCTGGACCGCGTGGCCAAAGACATGGTGGATCGGGTGCAACAGGCCGCCAGCCAGCTGGGTTATGTGCCCGACCCTGCGGCACGGGCACTGGCCTCGCAGCGCAGCCACCATGTGGCCGTGCTGATCCCCATGCTGTCGAACAACCTGTTCGTGGATGTGCTGGAAGCTATCCAGAAAACCCTGCGGCCACTGGGCTACCAGACGCTGATCGGCATCACCCATTACAACCCGCTTGAAGAAGAGCAATTGCTGCGCGAGCAACTGCAAAACCGGCCTGCCGGCATTCTGGTCAGTGGTCTGGAGCAAAACGCCAGCACCAGCCACATGATGATTAGCAGTGGCTTGCCCTGCGTGCACATGATGGAGTTGAGCCCCGATGCAGACACCTGCTGCGTGGGTTTTTCTCAGACACAGGCCGCGTCCACACTGACTCACCACCTGATCGGGCGCGGCTACAAACGCATCATGTTCGTCGGCTCGCAACTGGACTCGCGTACCCTGCAACGCCTGCAAGGCTGGCGGCACAGCATGCAAAGCGCCGGGATCTTCAGCCCTGAGCTGGAACTGCTGGACCCCTCACCCTCGTCCATGCAACTGGGCTACCAGATGCTCGGCCACATCCGCCAAAGCCACCCCGATGTGGATGCTGTGTTCTTCTGCAACGACGACCTGGCCCAGGGCGCGCTGCTGTACGCCCAGAGCCATGCGCTGCGGGTGCCACAGGACGTGGCGATTGCAGGCTTCAACGACTTGACCGGCAGCGAGCTGATGTCGCCCCCGTTGACCACGATCCGCACACCGCGTGAGGCCATTGGCACCCGCGCTGCGCAGATGCTGGTGCAGCTGATCGAGGGCACCGATCTGCCAGAAAACCAGATCGACGTGGGCTACGAGTTGATGGTGCGTCAAAGCACTTGAGTGCTTTTTGTGGTCAGCACCTGCGCGCTCAGGCAGGCGCCAGCATCGTGCCCCGGCACTTGCGAGCGCCGCACCGGCAGGCGTAACGCGCCTTGAGCGCCTCGGTCATGGGCTCGTCGCTCACCAGCCCATAGTCAAAGGTCAGCTCCTCACCACGGAATACAGGCCTGCGCGTCTTGATGAAGATGCGGCCACCAACCTCTTCAGGTTCGCAGTTGGGGCGGCACGAATGGTTGATCCATTTGGAGTCGTTGCCGTCCCGCACCGCATCGATCACCCGTTCATCGTCCAGCTGGAAATAAAACGTGTGGTTCGGATCCTTGGGATCGTGCGGGTGCCGGGCAATGGCTTCGGCCATGCTGATGAGCTCGCCCACGTACTCGATCACCGTCTCGCCTGCGGCCATGTGCCGCGCGGCGAACACGCCTTTGCCGTGCACTTCAGAGAAATGCACATGGATCGGATTGGCGGTGGACGGAGGGCTCAAAACAGGCTCACGCAAAAAACGGAGAAAACAGACGAGGACTGACTATAAAGACTTTGCCCGTCATCACGGCAGCGACAGTCCCGGGCTTCGCCGTCTGCTTTAATTTGCACACATTGCAGCAAACACAAAGGCAGACCGCTATGTCACTTGTCATGGGTTGGGATGAATGGGCCAGTCACGATGCCGTGAGCCTGGCCGAACGGGTCAGGCAAGGGGATGTGACGCCCGCCGAACTGGCACACCAAGCTGCAGCAGGCATTGCCAAAGTCAACCCCACACTGAGCGCCGTGGTGGAGGTGTTTGAAGACCTGCTGACCGACCCCACACGTGACGGCATGAACCCCGATGGGCCTTTTGCGGGGGTGCCCTACCTGATGAAAGACCTGGGCCCCACGCTCAAAGGCCGCTTGCAGGAAATGGGTTCGCTCTTGATGAAGGGCAACCGGGCCACGGCCGACAGCTACCTGGCCACCCGCATCAAGCAGGCCGGGCTGAACGTGATTGGCCGCACCACCACGCCGGAGTTTGGCGTCTGCAGCTCGGCCGAAAACCCGGCGGTGTACGTGACCCGCAACCCCTGGGATCTGGCATACACCACCTGCGGCTCGTCGGCAGGCACGGCGGCAGCCCTGGCGGCAGGCGTGCTGCCGCTGTCACACGCCACCGATGGCGGTGGCTCGATCCGCATCCCGGCGGGCTTCAATGGCAACATCGGCCTCAAACCCTCGCGGGGCGTGTTCTCGATAGCGCCCGCTGCATCCGACATCACCGGTTTTGTGTCGACACAGGGTTGCCAAAGCCGCACTGTGCGCGACACCGCCGCCTTTGTGGACCATTGCCGTGGTGGCGCACCCGGCGAGTTCATGCCTTATTGGTCTGCGCCCGAGCCCTACAGCACGCTCATCCAGCGCGACCCCGGGCGGCTGCGCATCGCCTTGTCGCACGAATGGGGCCACTACCGCGCTGTGCCGCACTTTGTGGCCGAACTCGAGCGCGTGGGCCGTTTTCTGCAAGGCCTGGGTCACCACGTCGAATGGGCGCTGCCCGAGGTCGATCTGGAAGCCGCGTTTGCGGCGCAGACCACCTGCTACATCAGCAACTTTGCGCAGACCATCACCAACCTGCTCAAGCCACTGGGGCTGGAGCGGCCCCCGACTGACTTGGTGGAGCCGATCAACATCAAGATCTGGGAAGAAGGCCTGAAAACCAGCTACGCCGAGCGCGCCCGCATGCAGGCCGTGTTCAACACCACCTCGCGTGGCTTTGGCGAGTTCTTTGAGCGCTGGGACATCATCCTGACGCCCATCACCGCCCTGCCCACGCCCAAGCTGGGCACGACCGAATACCTGACGATCAGCGACAACCCATCGGTGTACGACTGGTTCGAGAACCTCTGGCAAAACTTTGCCTACACCCCGCTGTCCAACCTGTGCGGGATCCCCGGCATCTCACTGCCCATGGCCACACAGGACAACGGCCTGCCTCTGGGCATCCATGCCCAGGCCCGCCAGGCCAACGATGGCCTGCTGCTGCAACTGGCGGCGCAGATCGAGCGGGCGCTGGGAGGCAAGTGGAACGAGGGTCGGCGACCTGGGGTGCATGTCGGCCAAGGGCAATGAAACGCACTGTCACACACCCGTCTTGTACTCGGGCGAAGCTTCGTGTCGGCCGACGCCCCCCCCCCGGATTTGATGCTGCTCGTTGAAAAGACAGTGCCGCAAGCGTTAGACTGGGGCGCATCTGCCACACACGCTTTATCCCTGTTTCATGAAAGAACAAAAGCCACTTGTATCTGCCGCCGAACTTGAAGCACTGATTCAGAATTGGGGATCTTCGCCTGACAAATCGATCGACAAGTTCTATATTGTCCGATTGGCGTTCAACGTGTCAGTGATGCTTTGTGGGGCGTTCTGGCTGCTGATGGATCCACTCGGCATCGCCCAGACACTCAGCTCGGACCCGGAGAACATTGAGCGTGTCGTGAGTTACCTGTATTTCAGAGGCTGGTTTATTCTCGGGATATTGATACTTGGCTTTTACTCTTACTTCAAAAACTGGTACCCGGCCATCGTATTCTGTTGCTGCCTGTTGCTTGGAGCCATGAATCTGGTTTCGGATTTATTTACCCTTTATCCAGAGCGATTGACCAAGCCTACGCCATTCTTCACGCTTCTTTTGCTTGTTCGTCTTTCGCTGCTGTGGGTGATGTACATGTCCATCAAAAACGTCAGCCGCATGCCTCATGCAAAGGACAGAATCAATGTCTTTTTGCCTTTCAAACGCACTGCGGGACACGTTGAATAACTTCCAGTGCTGGGAGCTGGCACCGCATCTGTCCGGATTTCGTCAACCCCGCACCACGGATGTGAAAAGTCATTGAGATTCAATTGTCAGTTGGCATCTTCAATGCATCTGTGGGCAGCAAACTGATCACCATCTTGGCGAAATACAGCATCACCAATGTCCCCACAAAGTCACCAAGTGCCATGACCGCGGTACTGGCCATGAAGTTGTCAGTTTGTCCCCGCCATGTGAACCAGAGCTGATGAAGCACCGGACTGAGAACAGCAAAGACGCCCGAAACCTTGACCAAAGTTGGGACCGTCAAATTTCCCAAGTCAACATCCAGCTTGATCTTGTCAATGCATACCAATCGCGCCAGCCAAGGCGCAAAGCCTGAAATGGATCCTGCACCGATGATCGTGGTCAAGTCGCCGTTGAATTGGTACTGGTAGCTGATGCAGATGGACGCCATGGCAATGCCGATGGCCCCCCATCCGGTAAAGATCAGGACACAAGCCAGACGCAACCCACTTGGAAGAAAAATCCAATTGACCGCCTCAGAATAGCCAAGCCCGGAGAAGATGGCATTGTTGAGCAAGAACAACAGATAGTAGGCCAGTGCCGTTCCCGCTACGATCGCCAGTCGTGTGCTCATATGTCTCTCAGTTTTTCTATGGATGGTTTTTCGTACCGAACAGAAGCAACGCGGATGAGACAAAAACTGCATCCATCATATCGCCGACATGGATCCCATGCGGAGGCCTCTCAAGGCGGGAGCTCCCCGAGCCTGAACGCATGGACTGACGGAGGGGCTATTCACTCAACGGGTCCTTTGAACGGATACCTGATCACCACTGAACAGTCACACTTGAACTGCTACCTTGAGGCTTCCAGTGATCACAGCAACCCGCTGGTTCCACTTCAGGATATGAATCCATACGTCCCACCCTGCGCTCCAGCGGTGGGAGACTGAAATAAGTTTGCCCACAACGGTAACCCGATGCCGTTGTGTCGGAAAACAATAAACAGGAGCAGTTCAGGCAGTTCTTGCTTGTTTCCTTTGCCATGTCAGGCGACTCGCCTGAACGGCAGCATGATGTTCATTCGGTCTTTGACCTCGGGCAGGCGACTGGCATTTTTGAGACACAAATAAGTCATCCACATGCCCACCATACGTATCAACAGCATGATGGTGACCCTGGGTGTTGGATGGGCAATGACATTTCCATACACATTGAAAAGGTCAAAAGCAAAGTTGACGCATGAGAGCAAGAATATGCCCAAAAATACAACGCCAAAATACCAGTCGTTGAAGTAAGCATAGGCTCCGACAGCCAACACCGTGAGCAAAAACCATCCTCGAAAATACAGGAAGCGCGCCATTCTCGTCGCATCGCCTGGACCTGCCTGCATATGGTTCACGACTGCATCTGTCCAAAACAGCAACCATACGGCATAGCTGCCTGTCAGCAAAAACAGATACCAGAATCGCAAGGGAAAGAATCTGTCAACGGATTGAGAAGGTGTTTCCCCCCAACCGATGATGAGGGCATCCAGTTCTGATGCACTGACAAGTGGTTTGTTTTCTTTCATGAAACTGACTGAAAGTATGTAAACGGTGCCTATTTATACACTACAAGGATCATCCAGGATATTGGTCTATACAAGCAGAAAGATGCTCAACCCCTGCCTCAAAACGATACTCTTGCATCAACCCCAACATCCACAGCCTGACTTTTGAGACATATCAGACATCCGATTTGAATGGCAACAAGATATTGAATCTATCTTTAACTTGAGGAATGCGGCTTACATTCTTGATGCACAGGTAGACGAACCACAATGCGGTAATACGAAGTAGCATGAACAAAGTCAGTCGTGATGTTGGCTGTGCCAGCTTTTCTGCGTAGATATTGAAAAGATCAAAAACAAAATTGACACTACCCAGCAACAAGATCACGCTGAAAGCAATCCCAAGATATCGATTCTTTAGGTAAACATAAAAAGCCAGGCAAAGCACCATGACAAGAAACCAGCCCCTGAAATATAGAAAAATACTTAGTCTGGCGATTTCAATGGGTTCTATAGAAAGTGTTTTAGCCACAACCTCGGGCGCAAACAGCAGCCAGACAGCGTAGCCGAGAGCAATTAAAAAAACAAACCAAAATCTGATCGGAAAAAACTTGTCTACTGATTGGTTGGGAACCGAGCCCCAGTCTTGAATCAATGCGTCAAGTTCTGCCGCACTGACGAGTTGTTTGTTTTCTTTCACTTTACTTACTTAGATATTTAAACGGTTCCGTTTTATACACCACAAGGCCCCATCCAAGTATTGGTGTATACAACTAGAAAAACCGTCAGCCCCCCGTCCCGAAACGGTTGTTCTGCGAAGAACATCACTCAACCCGCCCCCAGCCAGCGTCAACTCAACCGTCGACGAGCGTTGTTAAAAACATATTCATGATTCACAAAAATGACTTCATCCTTGGGGAGGATGTGACTTTTTAACGGATCAAACATGAAAATCTCAAAAGTTGCCATCTACAGCATTACCGCTCTTGCCACTGCCACTCTGGTTACGCAAGTCGCCATCGCTCAACTTGCACCTCTCGCCAGCAATCAAGGCGTTGCTGTCAAGCTGCTTGGTGCGCTGAACCTGCAATCACAACTCTCCGAAGTTGGCAACCGTCAACTCCGTTTGCGCCTGATCACCATCGCGCCTGGCGGCGGTTTGGCGTTGCACGATCACAAGGATCGCCCCTCCGTTGAAATGGTGATCAAAGGGTCAGCGACCGAATACCGTCATAACAGCCCCAAGCAATACAACGAAGGTGACGCCATGATTGCGGACGTTGGCACTGAGCACTGGTGGAAAAACGACGGCAAAGAACCCGCCATTCTGGTTGCGGCAGACATCTTCAATCCACCTAAGAATTGAGGTTGGCACTGGGGCGCGTCTTCGTTGAACAAATTTGCGAACACAGCCCCAGGTCATTCAACGTCCACATCCACGACAAGCTTGCGCCTGACTTCGGCAAGCGCCTGGCTATTGCCTCCAACATCAGTTCATCTCACTCGCTGAATTACTCCACGGTAACGGAATAAGTTTCGTATAACATGGTATTACTTTCTCAAATTCGGTGACTTTTTTGATGTGTCAATGTCTACAGACACCTCTTTTTCACCCTCACCCAAGATGTAACCTTGTCCTTTAGCTCTTGGATTTTTCCACTCAAATGTGTCGTTCACATAGGGTATTTTGAATTTGATGACAACTTCGTGGGCTTGCTTGTCTAAGGTTGACACGATGATCTTATCAACAACCCCCCTCAAGAACAACTGCTTTTCAGTAGCTGAGAAGCCTTGCATCTTTTCAATCTTCTCGCCAAATTTGCTGAACCAATCAAGCCACTTTGACTTTGTTTCTAGGGCATGAATTTGAAGAGCGTTTTGCTCTTTGACTGCTTGAAGTCGTGTCCGTTCTGACTCCACATTTTGAATGATCGCTTGCAGTTCACTTGCGTTTCTTCTCTTCAGAATGTTGTCAGTCTCAAGGTTGATGAGTGTCTTTGTGATGTCCTCAACTTCTTTCTGAATCTGCTTGTTTTTCTTCTTCAGATCGTTGATCTGTTCACTTCTAGTCAGAAGCTCACCACTGTTGTCTTCGCCCTTCACTTGCTTCTTGATTTCTTCTTTGAACAAGTGAGATTTGGACAAGACTTCAACAACGGTGTCTTGTTGAGACTTGTCGCTTTTGCTGACACTGCTGAGCACGAGGAATAGCGCTTTGAGCGACTTTTGGGGGCTGTGCTCGTCTCTGTACTACTTGGGGTCTGATCGCTTGTTCGCGTTGGATCTGATCGCGCTGAGGGGACTCTCGCATGATCTCGCTGAGACTGACGACATTGCCTTGCCCATAAGCACGAACAAGCAACAGATAAGCGTCTCTATTCGTCTCGTACTCGTGATTCAGACCACGCAACGCTCTTGCCCAATTTTGCAGCTTGGGAGCTTCATGACCACTCCAATCAATCTGCCAAACAAGACTGACAAGGCGAGTGAACTTTTCTTCTTGTCCTCGCTGAACAAGATTGCGCTTGGAGTACAAGTCTTCTAGAAACCCTTCGTACTTTTTAGCGTCACGCCACCACAGATACACCTCGCCAAGTGTCTTGTAGAGTCGCTGAGTGCTACTCTCATAAAGTTGGGTCTGCTCATCTGCATCCCCAATCAGCCTATCAAGTGCCTTCTGAAGTTCTGCCTTCGTGCTCATGTTCGCGATCCTCGCTTCTATAAAGCCCAACCTCTTGTAACTTTATAGTATTTGTTAGCGTTCTCGCATCTCTTTTTCTTAGCTTGCTCACTGTTGCCCCAATCAGCTTTGCGTAGTACTCCTTGCCACTAGGAGTCTTGATGCTAAGTCTGTTCAGCACATCTGCCATTCGCTGATTCGTGAAGCCTTCAGCGACCATCTGCCAAATGAGGTCGTGTCTATATCGCTTTGAATCAGCAAGGAAGTTCAATGACAACTGCCTTGTAGTCATTGATATTGAAAACAAAAGAACTAAATCTTCTGCTTTGTATGTTATATGAAACTTATTCCACTGTGACTGACTTGGCGAGGTTCCTCGGTTTGTCCACATCCGTGCCACGCGCACACGCCGTGTGATACGACAGCAACTGCAGCGGCACCACATGCAGGATGGGTGAGAGCACGCCATAGTGTTCGGGCATGCGGATGACGTTGACGCCTTCGCTGCTTTCGATCTTCGTGTCGCCGTCGGCCAGCACATAGAGCACGCCACCGCGGGCACGCACTTCCTGCATGTTGCTTTTCAGCTTTTCCAGCAGTTGGTCGTTGGGGGCCACGGTGACCACCGGCATGGCGCTGGTCACCAGGGCCAGCGGGCCATGTTTCAGCTCGCCTGCGGCATAGGCTTCGGCGTGGATGTAGGTGATCTCCTTGAGTTTGAGAGCGCCTTCGAGGGCGATGGGGTAGTGCGTGCCTCGGCCCAGGAACAGCGCGTTTTCCTTGCTGGCAAATTCCTGCGCCCAGGCGATGACCTGAGGCTCCAGCGCCAGCACGGCCTGCAGCGCGGCGGGCAGGTGGCGCATGGCCTTGATGTGCGCGGCTTCTTCGGCGTCAGACAGGCGGCCCTTGGTTTGCGCCAGCGCCAGCGTCAGCAAAAACAAACCTGCCAGCTGCGTGGTGAAGGCCTTGGTCGATGCCACGCCGATCTCGGCCCCGGCGCGGGTCACATAGGCGTGCTTGCACTCGCGCACCATGGCGCTGGTGGACACGTTGCAGATCGTCAGCGTGTGCGTCATGCCCAGGCTTTGCGCGTGGCGCAGCGCGGCCAGGGTGTCGGCGGTTTCGCCGCTCTGGGTGATGGTGACGATGAGCGTGTTCGGGTTGGGCACCGATTCGCGGTAGCGGTATTCGCTGGCGATCTCGACCTGGCAGGGCACTTTGGCGATCGCTTCGATCCAGTACTTGGCCACGCAGCCGCTGTAGTAGCTGGTGCCGCAGGCGAGGATCAGCACGTTGTCAATCGCCTTGAAGGTGCTGTACGCGCCGTCGCCAAACAGCTCGGGCGTGATGCCTTCGACGCCTTCGAGCGTGTCGGCAATGGCGCGCGGCTGCTCGAAGATTTCCTTTTGCATGTAGTGGCGGTAGGGGCCGAGGTCGGCCGCACCGCTGTGGGCGTGCACGGTTTTCACGGTGCGGGTCACGGCCTTGTGCTCGCGATCCACCACCCAGTATTTGCCCAGCTGGATGTCGACCACATCGCCTTCTTCCAGATACACGATCTGATCGGTCACGCCGGCCAGTGCCATCGCGTCACTGGCCAAAAAGGTTTCGCCCTGGCCCACACCCAAAATCAGAGGTGAGCCCGCACGTGCACCGATCACGCGCTGCGGCTCGTCCTTGTGGAACACGGCAATCGCGTACGCACCGTGCAGCTGGCGGATGGCGGTCTTGACGGCTTCAAACAGGTCACCGTCGTACACGCTGTCCACCAGGTGGGCGATGACTTCGGTGTCGGTCTGGCTGGCAAACACATAGCCCTTGGCCTGCAGGGTAGCGCGCAGCTCTTCGTGGTTTTCGATGATGCCGTTGTGCACCAGCGCCACACGACCCGGCTTGCTCTCAACCAGGCCCGTGCCGTGGCTGAAGTGCGGGTGCGCGTTGTGCACCGCAGGTGCGCCGTGTGTGGCCCAGCGGGTGTGGGCGATGCCGGTGCCGCCTTCGATGTGGTCAGCGCTCACCTGGTCCATCAGCTCGGCCACCCGCGAGGTGCTGCGAGCGCGCTGCAGACCGCCCGTTCCGCCGCTCAGGCTGGCCGCGTGCACGGCCACGCCGCAGGAGTCATAGCCCCGGTATTCGAGCCGTTGCAGGCCTTGCACGAGGATGGGAACGATGTTGCGGGAAGAGACTGCGCCGACGATGCCACACATGAAGGGCTCCTAAAGAAGGGGAGAATGGCTGCGATGGTAGACACGCCTTGTAAAAATATCAGATCAATTTCGAAGTATTTATGGATTTTTATTTCATAAATCACATTTACTGGAATTTAATTTCATTAAAATTCAATTTATGGAATCCAATCAACTCGATGCCACCGACCTGCAACTGCTGAACAGCCTGCAGCGCGACGCCAGTCTGAGCAATGTGGCGTTGGCCGAAAAGGTCAATGTCTCGCCCCCCACCTGCCTGCGCCGTGTCAAGCGCCTGGTGGATGGCGGCTGGGTCGAGCGTCAGGTGGCGGTGCTCAGCGCCGACCAACTTGCCAGCACGCTGGGCCACGGCCTGACGGCGTTGATTGAGGTTTCTCTGGACAAACAGGGCAGCGAACACCTGGACGCCTTTGAAGCCCGCGCCGTAGCGCACGATGCAGTGCAGCAGTGCTGGCGCGTGTCGCCCGGGCCTGACTTCATGTTGGTGGTGCAGGCACGCGACATGCCGCATTACCTCGCCATCAGCCAGGCGCTGTTCACACAGGACGCGAATGTGCGCAATGTGAAGGCCTTCTTCTCGACCAAGCGGGCCAAGTTCACCACCACACTGCCCCTGCCTGTGTAAGCGCGGCCAGAGGGTCATCGCGCACAATCGAGTCCAGTTTTCAATCTTCCATTTCCAAGGTATTTCTCATGAAAAAAATCCTGCTTCTGGGCTCCGGCGAACTCGGCAAAGAATTCGTCATCAGCGCCAAGCGCCTGGGCTGCCACGTCATCGCCTGCGACAGCTATGCGGGCGCACCCGCCATGCAGGTGGCCGACGAGTTTTGCGTCTTCAGCATGCTCGAAGAAGCCCCGTTGCGCGCGGCGATTGCCAAATACCAGCCTGATTTGATCGTGCCCGAGATCGAAGCCATCCGCACCGAGGTGCTGCTGGACGTCGAGCAGCAGGGCTTTGAAGTCATTCCCAGCGCCCGCGCCGCCAACCTGACCATGAACCGCGACCGCATCCGTGATGTGGCCGTGAGCCTGGGCGTGCGCACCGCGAAGTTCAGCTACGCCGACTCGGCGGCCGAGCTGCTGGCCAAAGCCGCCGAGATCGGCTTCCCGGTCGTCATCAAGCCGGTCATGAGTTCATCGGGCAAGGGCCAAAGCGTGGCCAAGACCGCCGCCGATGTGCAGACCAGCTGGGACTACGCCTGCGCGGGCATGCGCGGCGACCGCCAGAAGGTCATCGTCGAAGAGTTCATCCACTTCGAGTATGAAATCACCCTGCTCACCGTGCGCCAGCGCAAAGGCCCCACGCTGTTTTGCCCGCCGATTGGGCATGTGCAAGAGCGCGGCGACTACCAGTACAGCTGGCAGCCGCAGGGCATGAAGCCCGAGCAAGTCAAAGCCGCGCAAGACATGGCCGAAAAAGTCACCACCGACTTAGGCGGTGCGGGCCTCTTTGGCGTGGAGTTTTTCGTGACCAAGGACGAAGTGATCTTCAGCGAGTTGAGCCCCCGCCCGCACGACACGGGCATGGTGACGCTGATCAGCCAGAACCTGAGCGAGTTCGACCTGCACGCCCGCGCCATTCTGGGCTTGCCGATCCCCGTCATCGAATGTGTGGAGGGTGCCAGCGCCGTGGTGCTGGCCGACAAGGAAGGGGCCCACCCGACATTCACGGGCGTGGAAGCGGCGCTGAGCGAGCCAGGTGTGGATGTGCGCATCTTCGGCAAGCCGACCACACGGCCGTACCGCCGCATGGCGGTGGCGCTGGCCAAAGGCCCGGGCGCGCTGCAGCGTGCACGCGAGGCCGCTGCCAAAATCAAAGTGGTGGTCTGAACCTGCAGGAGCCTCGCCCTCGGGGCGATGGCTGAAGGTCTGCGCGTGCCCCATCGCGGCGAGGGCGCCGCTCCTACAAGGATGAAGCTCCATCGCGGCGAGGGCGCCGCCCCTACAGGCGCAAGGACATTCAGCCCTTGGGCTTCTTCTGCGGCCGTGCCCAGTTGGCAATGCTGATCTGCTTGCCACGGGCCACGCTCAAGGCGCCAGGCTCGGTGCTCTTGGTGATGGTCGAGCCGCCGCCCACCGTTCCGCCTGCGCCGATCGTGACCGGGGCCACCAGCACGCAGTTGCTGCCAATGTGCACATCGGCTTCGATCACGGTGCGATGCTTGTTGGCACCGTCGTAATTGGCGGTGATGCTGCCCGCGCCGTAGTTCACCCGCTCGCCCACGGTGGCGTCGCCCAGATAAGCCAGGTGGTTGGCTTTGGCGCCTTTGGCCAGGGTGGAATTTTTCACTTCCACGAAGTTGCCAATGTGGACTTCGGCCCCCAGCTGTGCGCCTGGGCGCAGGCGGGCGAACGGGCCAATCAAGGCGCCCTCGCCCACGGTGACGCCAAGTTTTTCGCCATCGATGTGGGTGAAGGGGTGGATCACGGCACCCGACTCAATGACGCAGTTGGCCAGCACGCAGTTGGCACCGACCTTGACGCCCTGGCCCAGTTGCACACGGCCTTCAAAAATGCAGTTCACGTCGATCTGGACATCCTGGCCGCAAGTCAGCTCGCCACGCACATCGAAACGCGCCGGGTCCATGATGCGCACGCCATCGGCCATCAGGGCCTGCGCCTGGCGCTGCTGGCAGGCGCGCTCCAGCTCGGCCAGCTGGGCGGGGCTGTTCACGCCTGCCACCTGCGTGGCGTCGTCGATCTTGTGAGCCACCACGGGCACCCCATCGGCTTCGGCGAACTTGACCACATCGGTCAGGTAAAACTCCTGCTGCGCATTCTTGTTGTCCAAGCGCGCCAGCCAGGGTTTGAGCAACCTGGCGGGCACGGCCATGATGCCGCTGTAGACCTCATGGATGGCACGCTGCGCCTCGTTCGCGTCCTTGTGTTCCACGATGGCATGCACCTGCCCACTGGGACTGCGCACGATGCGGCCATAGCCAGTGGGGTCGGCAAAGTCGATGGTCAGCAAGGCCAACTGTTGACCAGCACACACATCGAGCAAAGCCTGCAAGGTCTCGGTCCGGGTCAGAGGCACATCGCCCGACAGGACCACCACCACGCCATCGTCGTCCAGCAGCGGCACCGCCTGCTGCACCGCATGGCCTGTGCCCAGCTGGGGCATCTGGCGGGCGAACTTCAGGCCTGGCACCTGCGCGCTGGTCAGCGTCTGCTCCACCTGCTCGGCCCCGTGCCCGGTGATCACGATGGTGCGCCGCGCCTGCAGGCTACGAGCGGTATCGATCACATGCTGCACCATGGGCTTGCCCGCCAGGGCGTGCAGCACTTTGGGCAACGCGCTTTTCATGCGGGTGCCTTTGCCTGCGGCCATGACCACCACGTCAACCGGGCTGGATGGGGAAATCGTCATAAACATTTCTCGCTCAAATTCGGCGCATCCATCACCAGGATGCTTTGCTGGATTATCACTGGCCTTGGTCGGAGATATGTGGACAATGTTGTCTTCCCGCTGGACCGACCTTTGACCTGGCGCAAGCCCCTCACCGGCAGCTGGATCGATGATGTTTTTCTCAAAGTAAAGAGAGCCTGCCTTGATGACCCTTGCCCGTTTGCTGACCCTTCTGGTCTGCGCCCTTGCCTTGTCGGCGTGTGGCGGCGGATCGTCAACTCCGGCCCCTGCAGCCACGACTCAGACCTGTGGCTTTGGCCTCGTCTACGCCGACGGCAACACCAGCGGCTACGCGGTAGGCACCACACCCGCTGTCAGCATTCCCAAGTCCATCACGCCATGCGGCATCACCCAGGTGCAGTCCGTGACCGTGGGCCTGTGCGTCACGCCTGCCGATATGTCGGAGCTGAAAGTGCAGCTGCTGGGAGCCAGCAGCGCCCCGACCCTCGTGAGTCTGACTACAGCCTCCCCGTCAGGCAGCTGCCTGTTGACGGGCACCCTCTACAACGTGCCGCTGCCTGCCAGTTCAGTGGGCAAGATCACCGACAGCTGGCGGCTGTCGGTCGAAGATATCCGGCCGGGCTACACCAGCAGCTACTTCGTGGGCTGGTCACTCGAAGTCAAAGGGCTGAAATGATGCGACGCTGCTGGGTGCTGCTGTTGGTACTCGTGCTGCAAGGCTGCAGCGCCATCAAGCTCGGCTACCAGCAGCTGCCCACACTGTCCTACTGGTGGCTCGACAACTACCTGTCTTTCACGGACAGCCAGACACCCCGAATCAAGGAGTCGCTGGACAGCCTGCAACGCTGGCACCGGCAGCAGGAATTGCCGCTGTACACCCAGCTGATCAACCGCGCAGCGTTGAGCAGCCAGGGCAATGTTCAGGCACAGGAAGTGTGCGCCCTCTGGAACGAAGGCCAGGCCCGGGCAGACCGCCTGGTGCAGGAAGCCCTCAGACAAACCGGCCCGGTGATCGCCTCTTTCGGGCCCCAGCAACTGAGTCACCTCGCACGCCATTTCGGCCTGAAAAATGAAGAGTGGGAAAGTAAGTGGCTGCGCGGCACGCATGAAGAGCGGCTCAAACGCCGCATGACCACCGCCGCCGACCGGTACAGCGATTTCTATGGCGATCTGACGAGCACCCAGACCGCGCTGCTGCAAACCCAGATGGCCCGATCGGAGTGGACACCGGAATGGGGGCTGCAACAAAGAAAACGCCAGCAGCAAGATTTGCTGGGCACACTGCAAAAGATCCAGCAGCAAGGCCTGACCGCCTCCCAGCAGGAAGCGGAACTCTTTGCCGTCTGGCAGCGCTGGACGCTGCCCCCACAGGCCAGCGATGCCGCCCTGGCACAAAGGCAACGGGCGCAAGCTTGCCAGAACCTGGCCGACTTTCACAACAGCACCAGCACCGAACAACGCCAACGGGCTGCTCGCCGACTGCGCAGTTACGAGCGCGACCTGCTGGAGCTGATGCGCCTCTGACTTGCACCTTTGATGACGGCCTCAACAAAAAACCCGCCTGGACTGGCGGGTTTTTGTTCGGCGGCACAGACCGCGCTTCAGCTTTGCAGCGCCTTCCACATCTCCATGTCGCGCTCGGCGGTCCAGATGCGGGGGTTCTTGATGCCACTGGCTTCGTCGTAAGCACGTGTCACATCAAACGGCAGGCAGTGTTCGTAGATGAACACGTGGCCAAACACCGGGTCCATGCTCTTGCGGGTGTGGGCCATGGCCGCTTTGAGGTCCATCTTGCCCGCCACGGCTTCCTTGCCGGCTTTGTAGAGGGTCTCGACCCAGCGCTTGGTGTAGTCCAGCGCCTTGTTCACGTTGGCGTTGCCCTTCATGGCTTCGCCGCGGCCAGGCACGATGAATTCGGCCTTCAGCGCGCGTAGGGCCTCCAACGTGGCAGGCCACTCTTCAAGCTGGGCGTCACCGGTGTAGACACCGGCTTCGTACTCGACCAGGTCACCGGAGAACAGCACTTTTTCTTCTTCCACCCAGGCGATCGTGTCGCCACGGGTATGACCGGGACCGGGGTGCCAGATCTGCACCACCACGCCGCCCAGGTTGATGCTGAGTTTGCCGGGCACTTCGCCTTTTGTGGGGTTGCCGCCGCCGACCACCATGGTCGGCCAGGTCAGGCCGGGGATGCTGTCAGCCCCACGGAACAGACGCGGGAAGCGCTCCATCTCGCTCTTCATGTCCTGCGCGCCACGCTCCTTGATGAGGTCCAGCGTGCCTTCGCTGGCGATGATCTCGGTCGCACCCTCGGCGGCGTAGGCGTAGGCGCCCAGCACGCGCACTGCATGGTAGTGGGTCAGCAGCACGTATTTGATGGGCAGATCGCTGACGGTGCGGATCTTCTTGATCAGGTCTTGCGCCATGGCGGGGGTGGCCGTGGCGTCACTCACCATGATGAAGCGGTCACCGATGATCACGCCCGAGTTGGGGTCGCCCTCGGCGGTGTAGGCCCAGCAATGCTTGCTGAGTTGCTCGAAAGTGATCTTTTTCTCGGTCAAGTCCGCCTGGCTGGCGAAGGCTTTGGTGGTGGCCATGGGGTCTCCTGAATATGGGGGTCAATCGTCGGAATTTTACCTAAACGAAATGCGTTACGGATAGTTGAATTTTTAAAGTAGGAGCCGCGCCCTCGCGGCGATAGAACGTATGCAGTTCAACCACCATCGCGGCGGGGGCGCCGCTCCCACAAAAAGCAGGGCCCATTGTGTTCAGCCCAGGCCTTTTTCGAGCATGCCGATCACCTCTTCAGCAAAGGCGGCGTAGCTCATGGGGCCGCCCGGGCGCAGCCAGGTGAAGGTCCAGTTGATCATGCCCAGCAGCATCATGGTCTGGGCGGTCTGGTTGGTCGGGTTCAGGCGCTGCGGGTAGGCGCGCTTCAAAAAGCGGGTCATGGCCGCCACGATGTCGCGCTGGCGGTTGAGGATGAGTTCGCGCTGCGAGCTGCCCAGCGCCTCGTCGGGTTCGGCGCTCAGGAACTGGGTGTCATTGAGCAAGGCCGAATGGCGGGTGGCCGAGTTTTCGTATTCGTGCAAAAACGCCCGCACCAACTCGTGCAGTGCGGCGCGTTCGTCCAGATTCTGACGCTGGGCCTTGGCCTCGGTCTGGGCAATCAGCGCCAGCAGGCGCTGAGTGTGGCGGTCGAGCAGGTCAAACAGGATCGCGTCCTTGCTCTCGTAGTAGTGGTACAGCCGCGCCTTGGAGGTGCCGCAGGCGGCGGCGATCTCGTTCATGCTGGCCGCGGGGTAGCTGCGGTCGGCAAAGCACTGCGCGGCGATGTCGAGGATCGCGTCGCGCTTGATGTCGTGGGTCGCTGATTTGGGACGTGCCATGGGATTCTTGTGATGCGCTCAAACAGGCCAGACCACACCGTTGTCGTTCAGGATCGCGTCCAGCGGCTCGTCGTGCGCCTCGGGCTCCAGGTCATCGACATAGCCTTGGGTGTAGCCCAAGCCCACGGTGAAGGGTTTGGGCAGCAGGGCCGCCAGCGTGCGGTCGTAAAAGCCGCCGCCATAACCCAGGCGGTAGCCGCCCGTGCCATAGCCCACGCAGGGCACAAACAGCAGGGTCGGAACGATCAGTTCGGTGTCCTTGGGCTTGGGAATACCATACGCGTCTTCTTCCATCGGGCAGCCGGGGTACCAGGCATGGAAGGTGAGTGTCTTGTGTTCCTTGTTGACCACGGGCAGTCCAATCCGGCGGCGCTGCGGCTCGTCCAGCAGCTCGCCGTCTTCCTTCCAGCGGTGCAAGGCGGGCAGCGGATCAAACTCCCCTTTGATGGGCCAGTAAGCACCGATCACCACATCGGGTCGGTCAAACAGCCAGATGCGCATCACGCGCTGCAGGGCCTCGGCCCGCGCCATGCGGTCCGGCAGGTTCAATCTTTCTTCGATCAGGGCCTTTCGCAAGGCTTTTTTTGCTTCTGCTTTGTCCATAATCTGACATGCCTTTTTTCAAGCCACTGCCTTCGATTCTGACACTGGTTGCCGTCCTTTCAGCAGCCACCCTTGCAACGCCTGCGGCCCAGGCCCAAAACCGGGGGGACGACGCCTTCCTGGAAATGCACCAGGCCTTCCGCAAAAATGACCGCAACCGCCTGTCGGCGCTGCTGCCCCAGGTGCAGGGGCACACGCTCGAACCCCTGGCGGCCTATTGGGAATTGCGGGTGCGGCTGGACACGGCCAGCGAGACCGAAATCCTGGCCTTTCTGAGCAAATACGCGGGCAGCTACTACGAAGACCGGCTGCGCAACGACTGGCTGCTGCAGCTGGGCAAGCGCCGCGACTGGTCCACATTGGCGGCCCAGCACCGCAGCTACCGCATGAAGGACGACAAGGAGGTCAGCTGCTACGCGCTGGCGGCCGACGCCATCCTGGGCAAGATGGACGTGGCAGCAGAAGCCAAACGGCTGTGGTACGCGCAGCGTGACGCCGACGACGGCTGCACGTATCTGGCCGACCACCTGCATTCAGGCCGCAAGATCAATGGCCTGGACCTGTGGCGCAAGGCGCGCATCGCCATGGACGCAAACAAACCGAAGGCAGCCAAAGATGCGGTTGACATCGAAGCGCCCCGCTTGTCGGAGCAGGTCACCCTCATCTTCAACGACCCGGCCAAATACCTGGACAAGCGCATCCTGGCCATCACCAAAAGCCGCAAGGAGCTGGCGGTGCTGGCTCTGATCCGGCTGGCAGCCAGCGACCCGGACAAGGCTGCCACTTTGCTGGACAAGCGCTGGGGCCTGATGCTCACGCCCGAAGAGCGGCACTGGACCTGGGCCGTGATCGGCAAACAGGCGGCGCAGAAACTGCAGGACAACGCCAGCAGCTATTTCGCCAAAGTCCACAAGGACAGTGATCTCAACGATGACCTGCTGATGTGGAAAACCCGCGCCGCCTTGCGCATGGGGCAATGGAGCCAGGTGCTCAGTGCCACCGAAGCCCTGAGCGCAGACAGCCGCAATGACTCGGCCTGGGTCTACTGGCGCGCCCGCGCACTGGCCGCCACCGCCACCAGCGACGTGCAGAAACAGGAAGCCCAGCAACTGCTGCGCGGCATCGCCAGCGTCAAGGGCTTTTACGAACAACTGGCACTCGAAGAGCTGGGCCAGACCATCTCGGTGCCCGAACGCCCGGCCCTGCTGACCCCTCTCGAAAAGGGTCAGGCATTCGCCAACCCCGGCCTGCAGCGCGCGCTCTACGCCATCCAGCTGGGCCTGCGTGCCGAGGGCAACCGCGAGTGGAACTACAGCACCAACCTGCACACCCCGGGCGGCATGAACGACCGCGAATTGCTGGCTGCCGCCGATCTGGCCTGCCAGCGCCAGGTGTGGGACCGCTGCATCAACACCAGCGACCGCACCAAGGCCGTGATCGACTTTGAGCAGCGCTTTCCGATGCCACTGCGCGAGATCGTTCTGCGGCGCTCGCAGGCGATCGGCATGGACCCGGCCTATGTGTACGGTCTGATCCGCCAGGAAAGCCGCTTCGTGATGGACGCCCGCTCGCACGTGGGGGCCTCGGGCCTGATGCAGGTGATGCCCGCCACGGCCAAATGGACCGCCAAAAAGATCGGGCTGACCGGCTTCACGCCAGAGCAGATCACCGACAAGGAAACCAACGTCACCATCGGCACGGGCTACCTCAAGCTGGTGCTGGACGACTTTGCAGGCTCCATGCCCATGGCGGCGGCGGCCTACAACGCGGGTCCCAGCCGCCCGCGCAACTGGCGCAACGGACCGGTGCTCGAAGCGGCCATCTGGGCCGAGAACATCCCCTTCCAGGAAACGCGTGACTATGTGAAAAAGGTGCTGTCCAACACCACCAACTACGCGGCCATCATCACCGGCAAGCCACAATCGCTCAAAACCCGGCTGGGCAGCGTGGGGCCGCGTGTGGCCACCGCCCCGACAGAAAACGCCGAATTGCCCTGACCCCCCTGTAGGAGCGGTGCCCTCGCCGCGATGGTGGTTCTCGGAAAATCGCGGCGAGGGCGCCGCTCCTACAAAGGCGCGACTTGCACGGCGCAGTCGTAAAACACAGGCGCACGCCCCATGTCGGTCAGATGTTGGCTGGTGAGTTCGTTCACATTGGTGCCGTTCAGGCCCAGCTTGCGCCACCAGACGCCCAGGCCGTTGACCACACCCAGGCGGGCACGCTGGTTCAGCCGGGCCTTGCAGTGGTAGCTGCCGCGGTCGTTGAACACGCGCACCACCGCGCCATCTTGGATGCCACGGGCTGCAGCGTCCTCGGGGTGCATCTCCAGCACAGGCTCGGCCTCGATGTCGCGCAGGCTTTGCACGTTCACAAAGGTCGAATTGAGGAAGTTGCGCGCAGGCGGCGAGATCATGGCCAACGGGTAAGGGCCTTGCTCGGTAGCCAGCTCGTAGTTGGGCACATGGTCAGGCAAGCCGTCTTGCCCCATGTCGGCCAGGCGCTGGCTGAAAAATTCGCACCTGCCCGAAGGCGTAGGGAAACCGCCTTGCGCAAACGGTGCATCGGGCACGGGCAAGGAAGCAAAGCCGTGTTGCAACAACACCTCGAAATCCTTCTCATCGCCGATGGCCATGCGGCACAGCTGCTCGTCGGTCTCTGAAAAGCAAGCGTCGTCAAAGCCCATGCGTGCCGCCAGCGCCCGGAAGATGTCGGTGTTGGTGCGCGCTTCGCCCACGGGCGCGATCGCAGGCCGGTTCAGCAGCACATCGGTGTGGCCGTAGGTGGTGTGGATGTCCCAGTGCTCCAGCTGCGTGGTGGCGGGCAGGATGTAGTCGGCGTAGTCGGCGGTGTCGGTTTTGAAATGCTCCAGCACCACGGTGAACAGATCTTCGCGGCCAAAGCCCTGCACCACCTTGCCCGACTCGGGGGCCACCGCCACCGGGTTGCTGTTGTACACCACCAGGGCCTCCACCTTGGGCCCAAAGTCAGCAGAAGCCTCGCACAACAGGTCGTCACCGATGGTGCTCATGTTGAGGGTGCGCGGGCGCCGTTCGCCCAGCAGGTCAGGCCGCTGAAGCGCGGCGCGGCGCACCGGGAAATGCCCGGAGCTGCTCATGAGCAGGCCACCCGCACGGTAGCGCCAGGCCCCGGTGAGCGCAGGCAGGCAGGCCACCGCACGCACCGCGTTGCCGCCGCCGCGCACGCGCTGCATGCCGTAGTTCAGGCGGATGGCCGCAGGCTGCGTGGTGCCCCAATCGCGGGCCAGCTGGCGGATTTGCGCCACCGGCACACCACAGACTTCGGCAGCTCGCTCGGGTGGCCACTGCAAGGCCCGTTCGCGCAGGCTGGGCCAGCCCAGGGTGTAGCGGTCAATGTAGTCCTGGTCGAGCCAGCCGTTCACGATCAATTCGTGCATCAAGGCCAAAGCCAGCGCTGCATCGGTGCCAGGACGCAAGGCAATGTGTTCATGGCATTTGTCGGCGGTCTCGGTTTTGCGCGGATCGATGCACACCAGCCGCGCACCCTGGCGCTTGGCCTCTTGGGCGATGCGCCAGAAGTGCAGGTTGGAGCCGATCGAATTGCTGCCCCAGATGAGGATCAGCTTCGATTCGGCAAAGAACTGCACCTTCATGCCGACCTTGTTGCCCAGCGTCTGCGTCAAGGCCTCGGCCCCGGCCGAAGCACAGATGGTGCGGTCCAAGAGCGACGCGCCCAGCTTGTGAAAGAACCGCGCCGAGATCGACTCGCCCTGCACCAGGCCCATGGTGCCTGCATAGCTGTAGGGCAGGATCGCCTGAGGGTCGCGTGCGGCAATGGCCTTCAGGCGGGCAGCGATGTCCTCCAGCGCCGCGTCCCAGCTGACTGGTTCGAACTGGCCCGAACCCTTGGGGCCGACGCGCTTCAAGGGCTGCAGCACCCGCTCGGGGTGGTAGGTGCGCTCGGCGTAGCGCGAGACCTTGGTGCACAGCACCCCGTCGGTCATGGGGTGGGCGGGGTTGCCTTGCACTTTGGTGGCACGGCCGTTTTCAACCGTGGTGAGCAAGGCGCAGGTGTCGGGGCAATCGTGCGGGCAGGCGCCTCGCACCACTTGGATGGCATCGGTCATGAAGTCAATTGTGGCGCATCTGTTTGTTGCCTTGCAGGAGCCCCGCCCCCGGGGCGATTCAGCGGGGCTGGCCTGCCAGGCACGCGCCGATCTGCGCCTCGCCGCGCTGCCAGCAGGGGCTGGCGGTGGCCGGGTCACGTTTCGGGATGCCTTTCATGTCGATGCGCGCCACATGGGTGTCGAAAGCCCGCACGCCCTGCTTGTCCAGTTCCAGACGCAGCACCCAGCCTTGGCGCTGGTGCTCGTTGTCGGTTTCCTTCATGACGAAATTGCCGACGCTGTAGACGATGGGCTTGCCCTGGTAATGCTCGATGTCCTGCGTCACATGCGGGTGACCGCCGATCACGGCATTGGCCCCGGCGTCGATCATCAGTCGCGCCAGTTGCCGCTGGCGTGCGTTGGCCACGCGTTCGTTTTCCCAGCCCCAATGCATGAACGGAATCACCAGATCGGCCCGGTACACCTGTCTGGCTCGGCGGATGTCATGAACCACCTGCTCGTCCTCGCTCCAGGCCACGCCGGGCGCATCGTGGCCCGCCTCGAAGCTGCGTGGCAAAAATTCGTTGTAGCTCAGGATGGCGATGCGCAGGCCATGCCGCTCCACGATCCAGGGCGCATGGGCCTGGCTCAGGTTGAGGCCACCGCCCGCTTGCGCGAGCCCCGCCTTTTGCAGCAGTCCCAGCATCTCGGCAAAGGCCTCGCGGCCAAAATCGCCCGAGTGGTTGTTGGCCAGGGTCACGCCGTCCAGGTGTTTTTTCAATACAGGCAAGACCCGAGGATGGGCACGGAAGGTGTAGTTCTTGCGCCCGGCCGAGCCGCCCGTGGCCACCACGCACTCCAGATTGGCCAAACGCACATCGGCCTGCGCAAACAACGGTGCAAAGTCGGCCAGCGGATCACCCCCCTGCGCGATCAGGGCGCCCGCATCGTCGTCGAGTGTGGTGTCCCCGGCAAACACCAGGGTCACGGGCCGGTCGGGCTGAGCGGGTGCGGCTGGGTTCTGGGCCGATGCGGCCAGGGCCAAAGCCAGCGCGCCCCAAGCCAGCCCCCTGAACACGGCGGTCATGGCGTGGCCCCCTGCAAGGTGCAGCTGTACATCAGCTCACGCTCCAACGGCCCGGCATAGAGGTGCTGCTGACCGGTCAGCGACTGAGGGCTGGCCGAGAAAGGCGGCAAAAACTTGGCCTGGTGGATCGGCAAGGCCTGCGCCCCATCCACCAGGTAGGCGTAAATCAGCACCCGGTCCACCCTTTGCGCGGTGCCGACCACGATGGGCTTGAAGCGGAAACGTCCGCCAATGTCCACCGAGGGCACCGGGTACGGGTCCTGCACCGGGTCGGCCAGCACCGTGTGGGTGGTGCCGGCATACGTCACCTGGCACTGCAGCTGCGCCGCCGGGACCGCGCTGGCCGAGCCTGCCCAGGCCAGCCAAGCGGCCCCCAGGGCGCGCCAGGGGGATGTGAAACGGGATCGTCCTGTCATGCCAAGCATTGTGCATACCGCCTCCTCGGTAGGAACCCTGATGCCCGATGTCCCTCAGGTTCAGCGGGGAGATGGCAAGAATGCGCCGCAAAGGCTAGACTGACCACATGAAAATCCTTGACTCCATCCTCACCGACGCGGCCAGCATCGCGGCCATCCGCAAAGACATCCACGCCCACCCCGAGTTGTGCTTTCAGGAAGTGCGCACCGCCGACGTGGTCGCCCAGCAGCTGACCGACTGGGGCATCCCCATCCACCGCGGCATGGGCACCACGGGTGTGGTCGGCATCGTCCACGGGCGCGATGGTGGTGCCTGCGGGCGCGGCATCGGCCTGCGCGCTGACATCGACGCGCTGCCCATGCAGGAATTCAACACCTTCGCCCACGCCAGCAAACACCAGGGCAAGATGCACGCCTGCGGCCACGATGGCCACACGGCCATGCTGTTGGCAGCAGCCAAGCATTTTTCCAAACACCGCGACTTTGACGGCACGGTGTATTTGATTTTTCAACCTGCCGAAGAAGGCGGCGGCGGTGCCCGCGAGATGATCAAGGACGGCCTGTTTGACAAGTTCCCGATGCAGGCCGTGTTCGGCATGCACAACTGGCCCGGCGCCCCTATGGGCACCTTTGCCGTGAGCGCAGGCCCCGTGATGGCGTCAAGCAACGAGTTCAAGATCACCATCCGCGGCAAGGGCAGCCATGCGGCGCTACCGCACAACGGCATCGACCCGGTGCCAATCGCCTGTCAGATGGTGCAGGGTTTCCAGACCATCATCACCCGCAACAAGAAGCCGGTGGACGCAGGCGTGATCTCGGTCACCATGATCCACGCAGGCGAAGCCACCAACGTGGTGCCCGACTCCTGCGAGCTGCAAGGCACCGTGCGCACCTTCAGCATCGAGGTGCTGGACCTGATCGAGACCCGCATGAAGCAGGTGGCCGAGTCGATCTGTGCGGCTTTCGACGCGCAGTGCGAATTCGAGTTCGACCGCAACTACCCGCCCACCATCAACAGCCCATTGGAGGCTGACTTTGCCCGTCAGGTCATGACCGGCATCGTGGGTACCGACCATGTGGTCGCGCAAGAGCCCACCATGGGCGCAGAAGACTTCTCGTACATGCTGCAGGCCAAGCCCGGCGCCTATGTGTTCATCAGCAACGGCGACGGCGCCCACCGCGAAATGGGCCACGGCGGCGGCCCCTGCACGCTGCACAACCCGAGCTACGACTTCAACGACGACCTGATCCCGCTGGGCGGCACCTACTGGGTCGAGCTGGCTACGCAGTGGCTGGCCAAGCCCACACAAACCGCCTGACAGGAACACGCATGACCGACATTCAGAGCAGCTTCTCCACAAGCTACGCCGAAGCACGCCAGAAGTTTCTGAAAGCCGCACAGGCCGCAGGTCTGACGGTGGACTCGAACATCCACCCCCTCAAGGGCCGCGATGGCGAAGAACTGGCCATGGACGTGGTGCTCGACGGTGCACCCGACGCCAAGCAGCTGCTGGTCATCAGCAGCGCCTGCCACGGGGTGGAGGGTTACTGCGGCTCGGGCGTGCAGATCCATGCCCTGCAAAACACCGCCTGGCGCGAAGCCGCCAAAGCGCAAGGCGTGGCCGTGCTCTACATCCATGCGCTCAATCCGCATGGCTTCTCGCATGTGCGCCGGGTGACCCACGAAAACGTGGACATCAACCGCAACTTCCAGGATTTCTCGAAACCCCTGCCCGCCAACGAGGCCTACAAAGAACTGCAGCCCCTCTTGTTGCCCGAAGTCTGGCCCCCGGACGCGGCCAACGCGGCGGCCACGGGCCAGTACATTGCCGAGCGCGGCATGAAGGCTTTTCAGGCGGCCATCTCCAAAGGCCAGCACGACTTCCCCAATGGTCTGTTCTTTGGCGGACAGGCCCCCACCTGGAGCAACCAGACGGTGCGCAAGGTGTTGCAAAAGTACGGTCAGCGCTGCCAGAAACTGGCCTGGATCGACCTGCACACCGGCCTCGGCCCCAGCGGTGTGGGCGAACGCATCTTTGCCTGCGCCGATGACGCTGCGGCCTACACCCGGGCCAAAGCCTGGTGGGGCAATGGCATCACCTCGATCTATGACGGCTCATCGACCTCGGCCTTCCTCACGGGTCTGATGTGGATGTCGGCCTACCAGGAGTGCCCGCAAGCCGAATACACCGGCATCGCGATGGAGTACGGCACCCAGCCCACCGACAAAGTCATGTACGCCCTGCGCGGCGACCACTGGCTGCACCTGCACCCCGAAGCGCCTGCCGCCCTGCGCCAGCAGATCAAACAGGACCTGATGGATGCGTTTTACGTCGACACCGACGAGTGGCGTACCCAGATCGTCGAGCAGGCCATGGATGCGATGCACCAGGCGGCGACTGGCCTGGGGGCCTGAATGACCACGCCCCGCGTTCTGGTGCTGGGTGGCACCGGCTTTGTGGGCCGTCAGGTGTGCGAGCAATTCGCCCGGCTGGGCTGGCAGGTCACCGTGCCCACCCGCCGCGCCGCGCATGCGGCCAGCGTGCAAAGCCTGCCTGGCCTCACGGTGATCGAGGCCTCTGTGCGCAACGAGTCCGATCTGGCCCGGCTGATGCCCGGACACGATGCGGTGGTGAATCTGGTGGCGGTGCTGCACGGCAGTGAAGACCGTTTCGAGCAGGTGCATGTCGATTTACCCGCAAAGATCGCCCGCGCCATGAAAAAAGCCGGTGTGCAGCGGCTGGTGCATGTCAGCGCCTTGGGCGCTGACCCGCAAGGCCCTTCGATGTACCAGCGCAGCAAAGCACGCGGTGAGGCCGTGCTGCACAGTGCAGGCCTGCAGCTGACGGTGCTGCGGCCAAGCGTGATCTTTGGCGCGGAAGACAAATTTTTGAACCTGTTCGCCGACCTGCAAACCGTGCTGCCGTTCATGCCGCTGGCCGGCAGTGGCACACGCTTTGCGCCGGTGTGGGTGGGCGATGTGGCACGCGCCATCGTGGCCTGCCTGCAAAACCCGGCCACCATCGGTCAGACCTGTGAACTCTGCGGCCCGGACGTCATGACCCTGGGCGAGCTGGTGCGCCGCGCCGGGCAATGGGCGGGCGTCAACCATGGGCATGGTCGCCCGGTGTTCGGCTTGCCGATGTGGATGGGATGGCTGCAAGCCTTGGCCATGGAGATGGCCCCGGGCGAGCCGCTGATGAGCCGGGACAACCTCGCATCGATGAAGGTGGACAACATCGCCACGGGCCAATGGCCGGGCCTGTCTGCGCTGGGCATCAGCGCCGCTTCGGCAGCTGGCGTGGCGCCCACGTACCTGGGCCACCGCGGCCCGCGCAGCCGATTGAACAGCTGGCGCGTCAACGCCGGACGCTGAACGGCATGACCAGCTCCGCTGGCCTGCTATCTCCCGCTAACATGGCGACTTGAATCACGGGAGAAAACAATGATCCAGCTCTACATCGCCAACAAAAACTATTCGTCCTGGTCCATGCGCCCCTGGGTGCTGCTGCGCCAGGCGGGCATCGACTTTGAAGAGGTCTATGTCCGCTTTGACAGCTTTGCGCCTGACTCGCAGTTCAAGGCTGCACTCAAGAATGTCAATCCGGTGGGCAAGGTGCCCGTGCTGGTGCACGATGGCCTGGCCGTGTGGGACACCTTGGCCATCGCGGAATATGTGGCCGAGCAATTCCCCGACAAACAGCTCTGGCCGCAAGACCGTACTGCCCGTGCGCGTGCGCGCAGCATCTGCGCCGAAATGCACAGTGGCTTCACCGGCCTGCGCAGCGCCTGTCCGATGAACATCGAGGCGCACCTGCCCGACGTCGGTACGCTCGCCTTGCGCGACAAGCCTGCCGTGCGCGCCGACCTGCAGCGCATCTGCAGCCTGTGGAGCGCCCTGCTGCAAGAGCACGGCGGCCCCATGCTGTTTGGCCATTTCACCGTGGCCGATGCCTACTTTGCCCCGGTGGTCATGCGCCTGAAAACCTATGCCCTGCCCGTGCCTGCCGATGTGGCCGCCTACATGGACCGCGTGTGCGCCCTGCCCGGCGTGAAGGCCTGGATCGATGAGGCCCTGGCCGAGCAGGACTTCATCGACTTTGAAGAGCCTTTCCGGCTCCACCGCTGAAAGCCAGCATGGGTGTTTTTGTCGTCGGCGGTGCAGTGCGCGATGCCTTGATGGGCCTCGCCGTCAACGACCGCGACTGGGTGGTGGTGGGCAGCACGCCCGAAGCCATGACCGCGCAGGGCTATGTGCCGGTGGGCAAGGACTTTCCGGTTTTTCTGCACCCACAGACCCGCGAGGAATACGCCCTGGCCCGCACCGAGCGCAAGACCGCGCGTGGCTACAAAGGCTTTGCGGTCCAGGCCGCGCCCGACGTCACGCTTGAAGAAGACCTGGCCCGGCGCGACCTGACCATCAATGCCATGGCCGTGCCCGAGGCACTGGCGCACGAGTCTCCTGCCACTTGGGCGGGACAGATCGTCGACCCCTATGACGGCCAGCGCGACCTGCAGACGAAGGTGCTGCGCCATGTGACCCAGGCCTTTGCCGAAGACCCGGTGCGCATCCTGCGGCTGGCGCGCTTTGCGGCGCGATTTGCCGACTTCACTGTGGCCGATGAAACGGTGCAACTCATGTGCGAGATGGTGGAAGACGGCGAAGTCGACCACCTGGTGCCCGAGCGCGTCTGGCAGGAACTGGCCAAAGGCCTGATGACCGACAAGCCCTCGCGCATGTTCGAGGTGCTTCGCCAATGCGGCGCACTGAAAGTGCTGCTGCCTGAGCTGGACCGCCTGTGGGGCGTGCCGCAGCGCCCCGAACACCACCCCGAAATCGACACCGGCCTGCACGTGATGATGGTGCTCGACCAAAGCGCCCGACTGCAGGCCCCGCTGGCCGTGCGCTGGGCCGCCCTGATGCACGACCTGGGCAAAGGCAGCACACCCGCCGACGTGTTGCCCCGTCACATCGGCCACGAAGGCCGCAGCGTGAAGCTGGCGCAAAAAACAGCCGAGCGCCTGCGGGTACCCAGCGACTGCAAAGAGCTGGCCGAAGTGGTGGCACGCGAGCACGGCAACATCCACCGCAGCGGTGAACTCAACGCCGCAGCCGTCATGCGCCTGCTGACGCGCTGTGACGCCATCCGCCAAAGCGAGCGCTTTGCCCTGGTGCTGCAGGCCTGCGAGGCCGATGCACGCGGGCGCCTGGGCTTAGAAGACCGCGCCTATCCACAGGCCACACGCCTGGCTCAAGCACTGCAAGCTGCGCTGGGCGTGGTCACCGCCGACATTGCCGCCGCCGCTGCGCGCGAGGGGCTGCAGGGGCTCCAGATCGGCGAGCGTATCGAAGCCGCGCGGACAAAAGCCATATCGACCGTCCTTCAGACGACGAACACCCCCTAACGACACGCCAATATGCTCAACGAAACCCAAATAGTCAGCTTCTTGCTCACCACCATTTTGCTGACGGCCACGCCTGGCCCTGACAACCTGATGGTGCTCAGCATCGGCATCTCCGGCGGGCGACGTTCCGGCATGGCCTTTGGTCTGGGCTGTGCCGTGGGCTGTCTCAGCCACACCGTGCTGGCCGTGGTGGGAGTGAGCGCCATTCTGGCCGCATCCCCTGTGGCCTTCATGCTCCTGAAATGGACTGGCGGAGCCTACCTGGTGTGGCTCGGCATCCAGGCACTCAGAAAGGCCGGCCTGGGCCAAATGCCCTCTGGCTCTGCGGGCGAAAAATCGCTGCGTAGCCTGTTCCTGCAAGGCCTGATCGCCAACGCCATCAATCCCAAGGTGGTGCTGTTTTTCCTGTCCTTCCTGCCGCAGTTCGTCGTGGAGTCACAAGGGCAGGTGGAATGGCAATTGGGTTTGCTGGGCTTGCTGTTTTCACTGCAGGCGGCGGTGCTGTTCAGTCTGCTCGGTTATTTCTCGGGTGCCATCGGTGCCTGGCTGAATCACCGCCCGGCCGCTGGACGCTGGCTGGACCGCGTGGCGGGTGCGATTTTTGTGGTGCTAGGTGCACGGATGATCGTCAGCCGTTAAAAATCCAACAAAAAGGATGTTTTTTCCAGCATAATGGATAAATGACCATTGATGCCGTCCTGTCCATCCGCTTGCGCAGCTTGCGCAAGTCCAGGCACTGCACCCTGGACCAACTGGCTGAACTGAGCGGCGTGAGTCGCTCCATGATTTCCCTGATCGAGCGCCAGGAAACCAGCCCGACCGCCGCCGTGCTCAACAAGCTGGCCGATGCTTTGGGCGTGTCATTGCCAGCCTTGTTTTCGCAGGAGACCGGGGCGCAATCGCCAAACCCGCTTTCTCAACGTTCTGAACAATCGGCCTGGACAGACCCCGATTCCGGCTATGTCAGGCGTCATTTGTCTCCCCAGGGAGGTGCCTCTCCAATAGAACTGGTGGAGGTCTGTTTCCCGCCGGGAGAAAGCGTTACTTTTGAAACAACCACACGGCGCATCGTGACCCATCAGCAAATCTGGGTCTTGGAAGGTGAGATGCAAATCACAACCGACCAGAAGGTCTGGCATCTGCAAACCGGCGATTGCCTGGCTTTGGTTTTGGGGCCGCGCATTGTTTTTCACAACCCGACCACCCACGCAGCGCGCTATCTGCTGGCCCTGACAAACACCCATTCACACACATCGACCTCCCCATGAGCGAACACAAGATTGTCCAATGCACTTTCGAGCGGCACGCCCCCGCCATCCTCGACATCCTCAACGATGCCATCGTCAACTCCACAGCGCTCTACGACTACAAGCCCCGGCAAATGCAGAACATGGTGAGCTGGTTCGAGGTCAAACGTGCGGGCAACTTTCCTGTGATCGGCATCGAAGACGCACAGGGCACGCTGCTGGCCTTCGGCAGCTATGGCACCTTCCGGGCGTTTCCGGCTTACAAGTACACGGTGGAGCACTCGGTGTACGTGCACAAGGACCATCGGGGGCATGGGCTGGGTGCGCAGGTCATGCAAGCGCTGATCGCCGCCGCCCGCGAAAACCAGTTGCACGTCTTGATGGGGGCCATCGACGCCAGCAACGCGGGCAGCATCGCGCTGCATGAGCGGCTGGGGTTCAAACATGTGGGCACCCTGCCACAGGTTGGCTTCAAGTTCGGCCGTTGGCTGGACCTGGCTTTTTACCAATTGCTGCTGGACACCCCCACGAACCCTGTGGACGGTTGAGCCTCATCACAGATGTGAACGGGTCCACTGCACAATGTCTTGTGCCGATCGGAATGCCCCAGCCTGACGGGCGACTTCCTTGCCACCAACAAACAGCGCCAGCGTGGGGATGCTGCGGATGTTGAACCGGGCCGCAAGGGCCTGCGCTTCTTCGGTGTTGAGTTTGGCCAGCCGCACATCGGGCTCCAAAAGACCTGCGGCCTGCTCGAAAGCCGGGGCCATCATGCGGCACGGTCCGCACCAGGGCGCCCAGAAATCCACCAGCACGGGAATCTGGCTGCGGCCAATGTGGCGGTCAAAAGAAGTGGCGTCCAGCGCCAGCGGGTGCCCGTCAAACAGGGGCTGATGACAAGCGCCGCAATCGGGGTTGCTGCGCAAATCGGCCCCACGCACCCGGTTGGTGGTATGGCAGTGCGGACAAACGATGTGCAAGGACTCGGCGGTAGCGGTCATGGAAAGCCTTTGTGGTTTTTCTCCAGTTGGGGCTCATGCCCACCGCTTCAAGAGGTCCGATCCAAGGGCAGCGCAACGGCTGCCCGCCCCGGATCAGCGGGGGGTGCGTGGCGCCATGGGGGGGCGGCCAGCCAGATGACGGAAGCTGATGCGGCCCTTGCTCAGGTCATAGGGCGACAACTCCAGTGTCACGCGGTCACCGGCCAGAATGCGGATGTGGTTCTTGCGCATCTTGCCTGCGGAGTACGCGATCAACTGGTGGCCGTTGTCCAGCGTCACACGGAAACGCGTATCGGGCAACACTTCGTTGACCACGCCCATCAGTTCAATCAGTTCTTCTTTAGCCATTTAAAACGTCTTTCTCAAAACAGAATCGGTTTGGATGTCTGGCGCTCCACCCAGAGCACGCCTTCATCGAGGGCGTACTGGCTGGCAGCGGCAGGCGTTGCAAATTCGGGCACAAACCGCATCACGCGGTCGGTGCTCGCGCTGCCGTGGCCACTGGCCACCGACACTTGCGCGCCAAAAGTTCCATTGGGCAAAGCCCTGGAACAAGGTTCAATACGGTACTTGCCCATCGCAACGGGCTTGTGAAAACAATGGTGAATCGACATGGATTTTATCTAATGGAGGAAAAGCCGCCTGTTTCGCCTCATTTCGGGCAGGTGCGTGGCTCGGGTTTTGGCATGTCCTCGTGCCAAAAACGCCCCCGATGGACAGCGCCGCAAGCGCTGTCGAAGAACATCACCGTGCAGAGGTGATCTCAAAAAGGAAGCAAAAAATCGTCTGTGTCGTCTCTGAAAAGAGCGCGTCGGGCGATGGGCACAGTGGAGGACAAGACTGGCATCCCTCTGCCGGGATGCGCTATCGGCTCGGAAAGAGCGAGATGGGCATAAGTCGCCAATGGCGTGCCCGCACTGTAACACGTTGGGCCGCAGGCCAGCCGCACGCCTCACCAACAGCCTTGTGGCGGGCGGGTCAAAGCCAGCGGGCAATGCCTGCCGCCAGCAGGCTCAACAACACCGTGCTCGACAGCGGAATGAACCATTCCCGCCCGAACAGCCGAAAGCGGATATCCCCCGGCAAGCGGCCAAACCCCAGCTTTTGCAGCCAGGGCTGCAGGCCACTGAAAATGATCAGGGCCAAAAAGGTGACGATCAGCCAGCGGAACATGGTCAGATGCGCATCACAGGCGGTGGCTGCGGTCGCCTGCCGCAAAACCCTGGGCTGACCAGTCGTTGCCTGTAGCAAAGCCCACCACCTTGAACAGCTCGCCCATTTCGTGCTCGTTGACCAGGCGCTGTGCCTGGCTGCGTTCGGCCAGCGTGCTGGCCGCCATGCGCTCGGCCAGGCCCAGGTTCAGCAAAAACCGGGCTTGCGAGGTGTAGCCCAGCACCTGCAGACCCGCGTTCTGCCCGGCCAGGGCCACCCCGGTGAAGTTCACATGGGCCGTGATGTCTTTCTGCCCCACCGCCACCAGTGGATCGGCATCGGCCTGATGCAGCTGGTGGCACATCACGGTGCCCATGTGGCGCTGGGGGTGGAAATATTCACTCTCGGGAAAGCCGTAGTCCAGAAAAAATGCCGCCCCCCCTCGCCCGGCCATGAGCCGCTCGGCCAGGCTGGCGATGAAGGCCTCGGCTTGCAGGTGGATTTCGGTCAGGTAGTCGTGTTCGCCGTCCACCGCCAAAGGCGGGCGCAAATCGGTCGGCCGGTCTTCCCAGGCGAACGCATCGCCCTGCACCACCACGCCACGCTCATGCCAGACACCGCCGGTGCGTTGCAAGAGCTGCACCGGCATGGCGTCCAGCACCTCGTTGCCCACCACCACACCGTCCATCGCGTCCGGCCAGGCGTCCAGCCAGCGCACCTTGTGGGCGTGGGCCTGCAAGGTCTCGGCCTGGCGCTCGCGCAGGGTGCCTGACAGGTCGATGATGGTGTAACGCTGCACGGCATCGCCCAGGCTGTCCAGCAGTTGCGAGGCCAATGCGCCGGTGCCGGCACCGAACTCCCAGACCTCGTCGGTGTCCGTGGCCTGCAAGGCCTGGCTCACCTGCGCCGCCAAGGTCTGGCCAAACAGGGGCGTCAGGCCCGGGGCGGTCACAAAGTCGCTGCCACTGGCAGGCATGGTGCCGAACTTTTGCAGGCGGTTGGTGTAGTAGCCCATGCCTGGCTCGTACAGCGCCATGGCCATGAAGCGGTCAAATCCGATCCAGCCGCCCGCTCGGGCGATGGCGTCCTGGATGCGTTGGGTCAGCCCGGAGGAAAGTGGAGAGGCGTGGGTCACCCCGCAATTATCCTTTGTCCGCCCTGTGTGGGAGCCCCGCCCTCGGGGCGATGGCCTGCGGTTTGCAGTTGCCCATCGCGGCGGGTGCGCCGCTCCCACAGGCAGGCATAAGCCCTGCGCAGGCGGGCGGCAGACCTATCGCCGATAATTGCGGGTCTTTTCTTCCCGTTCGGGCATCACCTTGAAACACGTTCTGATCACTGGCGGCGCGCTGCGTCTGGGCGCGGCCCTGTGCCGGGCCTTTGCGCAAGCGGGCTGGCAGGTGTGGTGCCACCACCAGCGCTCGGTCGATGCGGCCCAGGCCCTGCAGGCCGAACTGCAAGCCCAGGGCGCCGATGTCCGGCTGGTGCAGGCCGACCTGAGCCAGAGCGCCGATGTGCAGCGGATGATGGACCACATCGGTCAGACCACCGGCGCGCTCGATTGCCTGGTGAACAACGCCTCGCTGTTCGAGCCCGACACCGGGATGGCGATGGACCTGAGCAGCACCCGCCAGCAGCTGGAGGTGAATCTGATCGCGCCGCTGTCGCTGGCCTCGCTGATGGCGCAGCAAGACGCCCCCGATGCCACGCCCGGCCAACGCAGCGTGATCCACCTCCTGGACCAGAAGGTGTTCAACCTGAACCCGGACTATTTTTCGTACACGGTCTCCAAACTGGCGTTGGAGCGTTCAGTGACTCTGCAGGCGCAGGCCCTGGCCCCTGCTGTGCGCGTGTGCGGCGTGGCCCCGGGCCTGATGTTTTTGAGCGGCGCACAGACGCAGGACAACTTTGACCGCGCCAGCCGCGTGAACCTGTTGCGCCAGCCGATCGACCCGGCGCAGGTGGCGGCGACCTGCCTGTTTCTGGCGCAAAACCCCTGCATCACCGGCACCACGGTGTGCGTGGACAACGGACAGCACCTGGTGCCTCTGGAGCGCGATGTGATGTTCCTGGCCGAGAAGAAAGACGCCCCATGAGCGACGTCCTGAACCACCTGGCGCTCCACTGCCGCCGTCTGTTTTTGCGCAAGCACACGGTGGACGTGCGCATCGGCGCGCACGACTTTGAAAAACACGCCCCCCAGCGCATCGTCTTCAATGTGGAATTGTTCGTGCCCTACAGCGCGTCCACCCCCACACAGGACGACCTGGCCGAAGTGGTGGACTACGACTTCATCCGTGCGGTGATTGCACGCCGCGTGGCCCAAGGCCACATCGTGCTGCAGGAGACCTTGTGCGACGACCTGATGCGCGAACTGATCGCGCACCCGCAGGTGCAGGCCGTGCGCCTGTCCAGCTGCAAGCCCGATGTGTACCCGGACTGCGAAGGCGTCGGGGTTGAAATTTTCCAGATCAAACCCGCGCCATGAAAACACCCGCAGGACACCAAACCCTGGAGCTGACTGGTTTGCGCTTTGACGCCAACCTGGGCATCCTCGAGCATGAAAAAACCGATCCGCAACCCATCCAGGTCGATGCCGAGCTCAACTTGGGCACACAGCCCCTGCTGCCCAGCGACGACGACATCAGCCATGTACTGGACTACCGCAAGGTGCGCAAGATCATCATCGACGAATGCACGGCCGAGCACATCAACCTGCTGGAAACGCTGATCGGCAAACTCGCGAACCGCCTGATGCAACTGCCGGGGGTGCTCGGTGTGCGCGTCAAGATTGCCAAACTTGAAATTTTTGAAGACTGCGAAGTGGCCATTCGCATGGAAACCGGACAGTGGTGAACATGAACACAACGACTGAAAACACCTGGGTGGACGCTGAAGCGGCCGATGCTGCCAAAGCAGCCAAAATCGAGCGCGAGACCCACAAACTCGAAAAACGCCTGTGCCGCCAGATGGGCCAGGCGATCAGCGACTTCAACCTGATCGAAGCGGGCGACCGCATCATGGTCTGCATGTCGGGTGGCAAGGACAGCTACGGCATGCTGGACATCCTGCTCAAGATGAAGGCCCGCGCCCCGGTGGACTTCGAGCTGGTGGCGGTCAACCTGGACCAGAAGCAGCCGGGTTTCCCAGACCACATCCTGCCCGCCTACCTGAAAGAGCTGGGCGTGGAGTTCCACATCGAGACGCAAGACACCTACTCGATCGTGAAAGACAAAATTCCTGAAGGCAAGACCATGTGCAGCCTGTGCTCGCGCCTGCGCCGCGGCATTTTGTACCGCGTGGCGCGGGAGCTGAAGTGCAACAAGCTGGCGCTGGGCCACCACCGCGACGACATGCTGCAGACTTTCTTTTTGAACATGTTCTTTGGTGGCAAGCTCAAGGGCATGCCTCCGAAGCTGGTCAGCGACAACGGCGAGTTCATGGTGATCCGCCCGCTGGCCTATGTGGCCGAGTCGGACCTGATCCGTTGGGCAGAGCACCGACAGTTCCCCATCATCCCCTGCACCCTGTGTGGCAGTCAGGAAAACCTGCAACGCCTGCAGGTGGGCAACATGCTGCGCGAGTGGCAAAAGAAGCACCCCGGCCGCATTGAAAACATGTTCGCCGCCCTGCAAAATGTGGTGCCTTCGCATTTGATGGACGCCAAGCTGCACGACTTCAAAAACCTGCAGATCACGGGCATCGAATCGGAAGATGGCGACAAGGCTTTTGACGAAGAAGAGTTCAAGGAAGCCTCGCTGCCCGGCATCCAGGTGATTTCCATCGGCTGACCCTTCTGGAGAGACGCATGAAACGCATTGCTGCATTGGTTCTGACCGCATCTGCCCTGCTGCTGACGGGCTGCGCCACCACCCGCACGGTCAGCAGCCAGGTCACCGCCGTGGCCAAGGTGCCTGCTGGCGCACAGCTGCAAGGCGCCAAGTACCGTTTTGAACGCTTGCCCCTGCAGGCCCACAACCCCGAAGCCGGTCTGGCCGAGCAGCAAGCCGAGCAAGCGCTGGCCGCCGTGGGCCTGGTGCGTGACGATGCGCATGCACAACTGAGCGTGCTGGTGGGCGTTCACGGCGAGCAATACGTCTACGACCCTTATGGCAGTGCCTACCCCTGGCGGCCCTACGGCGCCTTGGGCTTCGGGCGCAATGGCAGCTGGGGTTACAACTGGGGCTGGAGCATGCGCACGCCCCCGATGACGGACTACCGCCGCGAAGTCAGCCTGATCCTGCGGGACCTGCGCACGGGCCAGGTGGTCTATGAAACACACGCCAGCCACTACGGTGTCTGGCGCGACAGCGAGGCGATCTTCGCCACCCTGTTCAAGGCCGCGCTGGCGAACTTCCCCAACCCGCCTGCCGGCGTGCAACGGGTGAACATTGACATTCCCAACTGAACGCATGGACGCCACCCGCATCCTGGCCATCCGGCACGGCGAGACCGCCTGGAACGTGGACACCCGCATCCAGGGTCATCTCGACATCCCGCTCAACGACACCGGACTGCAGCAGGCCCGCTGGCTGGCCGAGACGCTGGCCGAGCGCGACCAGATCCACGCCGTCTACGCCAGCGACCTGTCGCGAGCGCTCGTCACGGCACAAACCATTGCCGATGCTGCCGGGCTGGCCGTGAGCACCCACCTCGGTCTGCGCGAGCGGCACTTTGGTGACTTTCAGGGCCGCACCTTCGCCGAAATCGAAGCCGAGTTGCCCGAGCACGCCCACCACTGGCGCAAGCGCACACCCGAATGGTCGCCGCCGGGGGCCGGGGAATCACTGATCGCCCTGCGCGAGCGGGTCCTGGCCTCGGTGGATGAACTGGCCGCACGCCATGTGGGAGAGCAGATCGTGCTGGTGGCGCACGGCGGCGTGATGGATGTGCTCTACCGCGCCGCCACCCGGCTGGAGCTGCAGGCTCCGCGCACCTGGCTGCTGCCCAACACCGCCGTCAACCGCCTGCTGTGGACGCCCGAAGGCCTGTCACTGGTCGGCTGGGCCGACACCACGCACCTGGACGGGCGCAGCCGGGACGAGATGACGGTCTGAACTGACGACTGATCGCCGCGAGGGCGCGGCTCCTACAGAACGCTTCGCTCAATCATGGCGCAGAAAACGACTTGGGCGGCGTGACGCCCAGATGCCTGAAGGCCGCCAGCGTGGCGATGCGCCCACGCGGCGTGCGCTGCAAATAGCCTTGCTGGATCAAATACGGCTCGATCACGTCTTCGATCGTGTCGCGCTCCTCGCCGATGCTGGCCGCGATGTTGTCCAGCCCCACGGGGCCGCCGTCAAAACGGTGGATCACCGCTTCGAGCAATTTGCGGTCCATCAGGTCAAACCCTTCAGGATCCACGTCGAGCATGGTCAGGGCTTTCTGGGCGATGCCCTTGTGGATGGTGCCGTCGCCTTTGACGTCGGCATAGTCGCGCACCCGGCGCAGCAGGCGGTTGGCGATGCGGGGCGTGCCGCGTGAACGGCGCGCGATCTCGAAGGAGCCTTCTGCGTCGATCGGTGCCTTGAGCAAGCCGCTGCTGCGCGTCACGATGCGCGAGAGTTCTTCGGGTGTGTAGAACTCCAGCCGCGAGACGATGCCAAAGCGGTCGCGCAGCGGGTTGGTCAGCATGCCTGCGCGGGTGGTCGCGCCCACCAGGGTGAAGGGCTGCAGGTCGAGCTTGATGCTGCGTGCCGCCGGGCCCTCGCCGATCATGATGTCGATCTGGTAGTCCTCAAGCGCGGGGTACAAAATTTCTTCGACCACGGGCGAGAGGCGGTGAATCTCGTCGATGAAGAGCACATCGTTACGCTCCAGATTCGTCAGGAGCGCGGCCAGGTCCTTGGGCTTTTCGAGCACCGGGCCGCTGGTCTGGCGCAGATTCACACCCAGCTCGGCCGCAATGATGTGGCTCAGGGTGGTTTTGCCCAGACCAGGCGGGCCAAACAGCAGCACATGGTCCAGCGGCTCCTCGCGCATCTTGGCAGCGCCAATGAAAATTTCCAGCTGCTCGCGCACCTTGGCCTGGCCCACATATTCGTCCAGCAGCTTGGGGCGCAAGGCGCGTTCGATGGCTTCTTCGTTGTTGGAAACCGGTGCGGCCGACACCATGCGCGAGGATTCACGCGGGCTGGGCGGCGCAGCGAAGTTGTCGGTTTTGATGCTCATGGCTCAACTCGCCTTCATTTGGTGAGGGCCTTGAGCGCGAGCTTGATGCCTTCGCTCACACCCACATCGGCGGGCAGCAGCTTCAGGGCCGCTGCGGCCTCCTTGTCGTTGTACCCCAGCGCCAGCAGCGCCTGCTGGATGTCGCCTTGCGCATCGCCCGCGCCCTGCGCAAACAGGCCACCGATGTCGCCGCCCAGCTTGCCCTTGAGCTCCAGCAGCAGGCGTTCGGCGGTTTTCTTGCCGATGCCCGGCACCTTGACCAGTCGACCCACCTCTTGCGTGGTGATGGCCTGCGCCAGATCGGCCACGCTCATGCCCGACAGCACGGACAGCGCCGTGCGCGGCCCCACGCCAGAGATTTTGATGAGCTGACGAAACGCCTCACGCTCAGCCAGCGTGGCAAAGCCATACAGGATCTGGGCATCTTCACGCACCACAAAGTGCGTGACCAGACTGACCTTCTCGCCCGCAGCAGGCAAGTTGTAAAACGTGCTCATCGGCACGTTGACCTCGTAGCCCACGCCGTGGCAATCCACGATCACCTCGGGTGGGTTTTTGTCGCTCAGGATGCCGGTGAGTTTGCCGATCATGCAGGGGGTACCTTCGATTGCCTATGATTGGAAGATTCTGGCCGCACGGGCTGGGCCCGGCCGCCGACACAGAGGATTATCAACTTGATCGTCAGACACACCTTCACTCCGCACAACAACACCCGCCTGTCACACCTGTGCGGCCCAATGGACGCCCACCTGCGCAGCATCGAAGCGGGGCTGCAAGTGAGCATTGCGCACCGTCATGAGCAGTTCAAGGTCGACGGCCCCAAGGCCCAGGCCCAGCGCGCCATGGAGCTGCTGCAAGCCCTGTACGAGATGGCCGAGCGCCCGATTGCCGCCGACACGCTGCAGTTGATGATGGCCGGTGACACCGAAACCGGCGAACAGCCGCCGCTGCAGACGCGCCGCGCCGACCTGAAAGCCCGCACCCCAGTGCAGGCGGCCTACCTCGACAGCATCGCCACCCACGACATCAGCTTCGGCATTGGCCCCGCCGGCACAGGCAAGACCTACCTGGCCGTGGCCAGCGCCGTGGACGCGCTGGAGCGCGCCAGTGTGCAGCGCATCGTGCTGACCCGCCCGGCCGTGGAAGCCGGCGAGCGCTTGGGCTTTTTGCCGGGCGACCTGTCGCAAAAGGTCGACCCGTACCTGCGCCCGCTGTACGACGCGCTGTACGACCTGATGGGCTACGACAAGGTACAAAAGGCGTTTGAGCGGAACGCACTGGAGATCGCCCCGCTGGCCTTCATGCGCGGACGCACCCTCAACAACGCCTTTGTGATCCTGGACGAAGCCCAGAACACCACGGCCGAGCAGATGAAGATGTTCCTCACCCGCATCGGCTTTGGTGCCAAGGCCGTCATCACGGGCGACGTGAGCCAGATCGACCTGCCCAAAGGGCAATTGAGCGGCCTGATCGACGCCGAGCGGGTGCTCAAACGCGTCAAGGGCATTTCTTTCACCCGATTCACCAGCGCCGACGTGGTGCGCCATCCGTTGGTGGCCCGCATTGTGGATGCGTACGATGCCCAAGGGAGTGCGGCGCGCCGCCGCGCCGCCCAGGCCGACGAATGAAACCGGGAACCCCATGGCACTGAAACAACTCCAGCTGTCGCTGCAATTTGGCGACATCCCCTATGCAGCCCGCCACCGCGCCGCACTGCCCCGCCACGCGGTCGCCCGCGCCATCCGCCACGCACTGGCCGATGACGCCGAAATCACAGTACGCATCGTGGGCGAAGAAGAAGGCCGCGCACTCAACCAGGCGTACCGCAAGAAGGACTACGCCACCAATGTGCTGACGTTCGACTATGCGCAAGAACCGGTGGTGATGGCCGATCTGGTGCTGTGCGCCCCGGTGGTGGCACGTGAGGCCAAGGAACAGGGCAAGACGCTGGCTGCGCACTACGCGCATTTGCTGGTGCACGGCACCTTGCACGCCCAGGGCTGGGATCACGAGACCAGCACAGCCGATGCCGAGGAGATGGAGGCCTACGAGGTTGAGATTCTGGCGGAGCTGGGCTTGCGTAACCCGTATCAGTGACTTGATGAGGTTTCAGCTTGGGTGGGGCCGGGTTCCTCATGCCGGGGTACCGGAAATCGTCACCCGGCCCCACCCAAGCCGAAACCGTGGTGGTATTGCACCGCCAAAGCGAAGTGATCTGATCGACCATCAAGGTGAACGAGGGGATGCGGTGGGCGACGATGTGTGACGCGAAGCGGCTTCTGAGGAGCCCGCCGCATCCCCTCGCTCACCGTTGCCCGCAAAGGGCAAGCGGCACCATCAGATCAAACGCACTTTCACACTCTTGCCCTTGATCTTGCCGCGAGAGAGCTGCGCCTCGACCTTCTTGGCCAACTCGGCCTGCACAGCCACATAGGTCGAGAACTCGTTCACATTGATCTTGCCCACCTGCTCGCGGGTCAGACCACACTCGCCAGCCAAGGCCCCCATCACATCGCCTGCGCGGATTTTTTCCTTGCGGCCACCGACGATCTGCAGCGTGCGCATGGGCGGCTGCAGCGGCCCGCCAGCGGCAGGCGTCAGCTCCGACAGCGGTGCCCAGGTCGACTCGCGGCCTTGCATCAGCTCGATCTTGCCGACCGCGCCCATCTCGTCCATGCTGGCCAGCGTGATCGCCAGGCCTTCGGCATCGCCCCGGCCCGTGCGGCCAATGCGATGAATGTGGATTTCCGGGTCGGGTGTCACGTCCACGTTGATCACGGCTTCGAGGCCTTCCACATCGAGCCCGCGCGAGGCCACATCGGTGGCCACCAGCACCGAGCAGCTGCGGTTGGCAAACTGCACCAGCACCTGGTCGCGTTCGCGCTGCTCCAGCTCACCAAACAACGCCAGTGCGCTGTAGCCCTGCGCCTGCAGCACCGCCACCAGATCGCGGCACTGCTGCTTGGTGTTGCAAAACGCGAGCGTGCGCTCGGGGCGGAAGTGCGCCAGCAATTTGGACACAACGTCGAGCCGTTGGGTGTCGCTCACCTCGTAAAACACCTGGCGGATCTTGTGCGCACTGTGTTGCGCCTCGACCTTCACGGTCTGCGGCGCGCGCATGAACTGCGCCGCCAGTTTGGCGATACCCTCGGGGTAAGTGGCCGAAAACAGCAAGGTCTGGCGGTCTTTGGCGCACTGACGCACCACCTTGGCGATGTCGTCGAAAAAGCCCATGTCCAGCATGCGGTCGGCTTCGTCCAGCACCAGTGTCTTCACCTCAGCCAGGCTCAGCGAGCCGCGCTCCAGGTGGTCCATGATGCGGCCGGGGGTGCCCACCACCACATCGGCGCCGTGCTCCAGGCTCACCGTCTGGCCGCGCAGGGCCACACCGCCACACAAGGTGACGACTTTCACGTTCTGGCGGGCACGCGCCAGGCGGCGGATCTCTTGTGTGACCTGATCGGCCAGCTCGCGTGTGGGGCACAGCACCACCGCCTGCACCGGGGCGCTGGGCGAGCCTGCGCTTTGCAGGCGCTCGATCAGGGGCAGGCCAAAGGCGGCGGTCTTGCCGCTGCCGGTGCTGGCCTGGGCGATCAGGTCGTGGCCTGCCAAGGTGATGGGCAAGCTGGCCGCCTGGATGGGCGTCATCTGGGCGTAGCCCAGTTGTTCGAGGTTTTGGAGCGTGGCGGGAGAAAGGGAGAGTTGGGCAAAACGGTCAGTCATGCCTCGATTATCCGTTGCACCCCATCGCGGCGAGGGCGCCGCTCCCACAAAGGGTCTTCAAACTGTTGTGGAGGCTGTCATGCGGATCGGGATGGTGATGGGGCCGTCGTTGACCAAGGCCACCTTCATGTCGGTGGCAAAACGCCCTGTCTGCACGAGGGGGTGGACGGCCCGGGCCTGCGCCACGAAGTGCTCATACAGACGCCGACCTTCATCGGGTCTGGCCGCCTGCGTGAAGCTGGGCCGGTTGCCGCCCGCCACATCGGCGGCCAGCGTGAACTGGCTCACCACCAGCAGGCCACCGCCCACGTCTTGCAGACTGCGGTTCATCTTGCCCGCCTCGTCGCTGAAGATGCGCAGCTTGAGAATTTTGGCCAGCAGCTTGTCGGCCACCGCATCGGTGTCGCCGTGTTCGGCACACAGCAGCACCAGCAAGCCGTGGCCAATCTGGCCGATGACTTCACCGTCGACCCGCACGCTCGCTTCACTCACCCGCTGCAGGACCGTGATCACACCACATCCCTGGGGTCGTCAAAATGGGCCTCGACATCGTCGGGCAAGAGCTGGATGGTGGCGCGCAAGCCGGGCACCGCAGCCATCAAGGCTTTCTCGACACGGCTGCGCAAGGCCGCCGCATGCCCGAGCGACCAGTTGGACGGCATGTGCATGTGCATGTCCACAAAGCGGCGCTGCCCGGCCTTGCGGGTGACCACATGGTCGAAACGGATCACATCGCGGCCATCGATCGCGTACACAAACCGGGCCAGCACCTGCTGGATGTCCTGCTGGACCTCAGGCTCGACGGCTTCGTCCATCAGGCCTTGAGAAGAAGCCCAGACCAGGTGCGCGCCTTCTTTCAGGATGTTGAGCGCCACGCCCATGGCCACCAACGCGTCCAGCCACAGCCAGCCCGTCACGCCGACCAGCACAATGCCCACGACCACGCCGACCGAAGTCCAGACATCGGTGACCAGGTGCCGTGCATCGGCTTCGAGTGCGAGGGAGCGGTGTTCGCGTGCGGCGCGGAACATCACCCAGGCCAGCAGACCATTCAGCACCGAGCTGCCCACCGACAGTGCCAGACCCAAACCCACCTGCTCCAGCGGCTGGGGATCGAACACGCGGTGACTGGCCGCCCAGATGATGCCCAGGCCTGCCACGATGATGAGGATGCCCTCGAAACCGGAAGAAAAGTATTCGGCCTTGTGGTGCCCGTAAGGGTGATCCTCGTCAGGCGGCGACTCGGCCACGGTGACCATCAGCAGGCCAAACATGGCGCTGGCCAGGTTGACCAGCGACTCCATCGCGTCCGACAGCAAGCCGACCGAATCGGTCAGCCACCAGGCCAGCGTTTTGAGGGCAATGGTGACCAACGCGACGCCCACCGACGCCATGAGCAGGCGTTTGGGGGTCATCCAGGACGCAAAACGTTTCATGGCACGAGCCTACACCGGATCGGTGAATCCGGGATGACCCGCCACAGAGGTGCACGTTGGCTCAAGCCAGCGTCACCTTGGCGAACTTGCGCTTGCCCACTTGCACAATGTAAGTGCCTGCTTCCAGTTTTAGCCCCTTGTCACTGATGACACTGGAGTCGACACGCACGCCACCGCCTTCGATCAGGCGGTTGGCCTCGCTGCTCGAAGGGGCCAGGCCCGCCGACTTGAGCAAGGCGCCGATGCCCAGCGGTGCACCCGACAGCGACACCTCGGGGATGTCGTCCGGCACCCCGCCCTTGCTGCGGTTGATGAAGTCCTGTTCGGCCGCATCGGCCGCCGCCGCGCTGTGAAAGCGCGTGGTGATTTCCTTGGCCAGCATGACCTTGGCGTCCTTGGGGTTGCGCCCGGCTTCGACTTCCTTCTTCAGGGCCTCGATCTCGGCCATCGACTTGAAGGACAGCAGGGTGTACCAGCGCCACATCAGTGTGTCCGAGATGCTCAGCACCTTGGCGAACATGCTGTTGGCCTCTTCGGTGATGCCGATGTAGTTGTTCTTGGACTTGGACATCTTGTCCACCCCGTCCAGGCCTTCGAGCAGCGGCATGGTCAGGATGCACTGCGGCTCCTGCCCGTACTCGGCTTGCAGGTGGCGGCCCATCAGCAGGTTGAACTTCTGGTCGGTGCCGCCCAGCTCCAGATCCGATTTGAGGGCCACCGAGTCGTAACCCTGCATCAGCGGATACAGAAATTCGTGCACGGAAATTGGCGTACCAGCGTGGAAGCGGTCATGGAAGTCGTTGCGCTCCATCATGCGGGCCACGGTGTACTTGGCGGCCAACTGGATCATGCCCATCGAACCCAAGGGGAGCGACCATTCGCTGTTGTAGCGGATCTCGGTTTTGGCCGGGTCCAGCACCAGGCTGGCCTGCTTGTAATACGTCTCGGCGTTGGCCTTGATCTGCTCGGGCGTGAGCGGCGGGCGGGTGCTGTTACGTCCCGAAGGGTCGCCGATCAGGCTGGTGAAGTCGCCGATCAGGAAGATCACCTGGTGTCCCAGATCCTGCAGCTGGCGCATCTTGTTGAGCACCACGGTGTGGCCAATGTGGATGTCCGGTGCGGTCGGGTCCAGACCCAGCTTGATGCGCAGCGGCACCCCGGTGGCCTCGGACTTGGCCAGCTTCTGCAACCAATCTGCCTCGGGAATCAGCTCCTCACAGCCACGCAAAGAGATCGCCAGGGCCTCGCGGGTCTTGTCCGTGACCGGGTATTTTGTAACAAGCGCTTGATTCATAAGGGTTTTTTCTAAAGTCAGTCGGGGCATTCACGGTAGAATGCCCCCTTTGGGCAGATTCCGCATTTTAGTGGCCGCCCTCCCGATTTATCCGGTTTGTCATTCGCACACGCAAGACAAGCCCGCCAAACAATTTATTTCATGTCCTTTTTGTCCAATTTGCTCACACACGCTGTGGCCTGGGGTGTCCAGAGCCTGCAGTGGCTGGTGGTGCTGGTCGGCAAGACCTTGCTGGGCGCCCAGCATCTGCTGAACTGGCTCGACGGTGCCCATCCGCTGGCCACCGTCACACGGCCCTTCACCCGCTTTGTGCAACGCCATCCCAAGCGCATCGTCGCCGCGCTGGCATCGGTGCTCATGGCCGCTGGCGGTGGTGCGTTTGCGGTCGCCAATCTGGGGCCGGATGCGGCCAGCCTGCCCATCGTCAACCTGACCGAACCGGTCACCGTCAGTGGTCTGGACGCCCAGGCCCAGGCGCTGGACCTGCGCGACCTCAAGCTGCTGCGCAGCGACACCACCCGCAGCGCCGACACCCCCGAAAGCCTGCTGCGCAGACTGGGCCTGTCAGACCCCGAGGCCGCACGCTTCCTGCGCCAGAACCCCCAAGCGCGCGACGCCCTCTCGCGTGCCGGTCGCTCTGTCTCTGCCGAGGCCAACGAGTCCCAGCAGCTGATCGAGATGACCGTGCGCTGGTTGCGCAACGAGACCGACGACCAGTTCCAGCGCTGGGTGCTGACCCGCTCGGCACAAGGCCTGTCCGCGCGTCTGGAAACCGTGCCCATGACCGCCAGCATCCGCATGTCGGGCGGCACTGTGTCCAGCTCGCTGTACGCGGCCAGCGACGAAGTTCGCCTGCCCGACAACGTGGTCAGCCAACTGGCCGACATCTTCTCCAGCCAGATCGACTTTCACAAAGCCCTGCGCAAAGGCGCACGCTTTGCGGTCGTCTACGAAGTGCTGGAAGCCGACGGCGAACCCCTGCGCGCAGGCAAGGTCCTGAGCGCCGAGTTCGTCAACGGCAACAAGACCTACGAAGCCGTCTGGTTCCAGGAAACCGGCAAAAAAGGCAACTACTACGCCTTCGACGGTAGCAGCCTGCGCCGCGCCTACCTGGCTTCGCCTGTGCCGTTCTCGCGCAAGACCAGCGGCTTCAGCATGCGCCTGCACCCGATCTTCCAGACCCTGCAGGCCCACCGCGGCGTGGACTATGCAGCGCCAACAGGCACCCCCGCCCACTCGGTGGGTGACGGTGTGGTCGATTTCGCAGGTGTTCAAGGCGGCTTCGGCAATGTGGTCATCGTGCGCCATGGCAACAGCCACAGCACGGTCTACGCCCACCTGAGCCGCATCAACGTGCGCAAGGGTCAGGCCGTGACGCAAGGCCAGGTCGTGGGCCTGGTGGGCACCACCGGCTGGTCAACCGGCCCTCACCTGCACTTCGAATTCCGCGTCAACGGGGCCCACGTCGATCCGCAGAGCATCATCCAGCAAGCCCAAAGTGCGCCGATTGCGCCCTCTGCGCGCAACGCGTTCAACCAGAATGCCCAGGCTTCGCGGGCCCAGCTGATGGCGGCCGCGCAAATGCGCGAAAGCACCGATCAATGACCGGACGTCCGGTGAACCAGGGGCTCTGCGGAGCCCCTTTTTTCTGAGCCATTGCAAGCCATGTCCACTGACGCCTTCTTCATCGGCCTGATGTCAGGCACCTCGCTCGATGGCGTGGACGGCGTTCTTGCCCGCTTCAGCTCCGATGGCGCCATGCAGGTGCAGGCCCATGCATTCGAGCCTTTCCCCGACGCTTTCAAGGCCGAACTGCTGCAACTCAACCAGAGCGGCCCCGACGAGCTGCACCGCGCCGCACTCGCGGGCAATGGCATCGCCCGACATTACGCCCAGGTGGTGCTGGCCCTGCTGCACCAAACCGGCCACGCCCCCGAAGCCATCACGGCCATCGGCGCACACGGTCAGACGGTGCGTCACCGTCCATTGGAGTTTGATGGCCTGCCCGATCAAGCCGCCGTGGGCTACACACTGCAGCTGAACAACCCGTCCCTGCTTGCCGAGCTGACCGGCATCGATGTGGTGGCCGATTTCCGCTCGCGTGACCTTGCCGCTGGCGGTCAAGGCGCCCCGCTCGTTCCAGCCTTTCACCAGGGCGTATTCGGTCATCCTCAAGGCTGCGTGGCGGTGCTCAACATCGGTGGCATCTCCAACCTGAGCGTATTGCAACCCGATGGCCATGTGATGGGTTGGGACTGTGGCCCAGGCAACGCCCTGATGGACCACTGGTGCCAGACGCACACCGGCCAGGCCTTTGACCGCAATGGCGATTGGGCCGCGACGGGTCAGACGTCCCCCGTGCTGCTGGAGCGCCTGCTGGGCGAAAGCTATCTGGGCAAGAAGCCCCCCAAAAGCACAGGCCGAGACCTCTTCAACCCCGCCTGGCTGCAGCAGCACCTGGACGACTTGCCCGATCTGCCAGCGCAGGACATTCAGGCCACGCTCACAGCCCTCACGGCCGAGGCCTGCATCCGCGACGTGCAAAGGCACGCACCTGGCGCGCAACGGCTGATTGTGTGTGGGGGTGGCGCCCTGAATGGACACCTGATGTCGCTGCTGGCACAGGGCCTGCCGGGCGTGCAGGTGGTCAGCAGCGCACAACACGGCTTGCCGCCGCTGCAGGTGGAGGCGGCCGCCTTTGCCTGGCTGGCCTTCAAGGCGGTGCGCCGGGAACCGGCCAGCCTCAGCAGCGTCACGGGCGCCCGAGGCGCCCGTGTGTTGGGGGCAGTGTATCCACGCTGACCCCCGCTGTGTGGTGTGCGGCCTGCTGGCCGCAAAAACTCAGACCGAGAAAGACGAGCCACAACCGCAGGTGGTCGTGGCATTGGGGTTCTTGATCACGAACTGGGCACCCTGCAGGTCTTCCTTGTAATCGATCTCGGCACCGATCAGGTATTGGTAGCTCATCGCATCGATCAGCAAGGACACGCCATTTTTGCTCATGGTGGTGTCGTCTTCGTTGACGATTTCATCGAAGGTGAAGCCGTACTGGAAGCCCGAACAGCCGCCGCCTTGCACAAACACGCGCAGCTTGAGGTCCGGGTTGCCCTCTTCGGCAATCAGGTCGGCCACCTTGGCCGCCGCACTGTCCGTGAAGACGATGGGGGCGGGCATTTCGGTCTGGATGTTTTCTGCAACTGCGCTCATGGTGTTTCTCCGGTCTTGGGCAAATAGTATACCGTCGCACTGGGTTATTCCTGCCTGAACGGGCTATTACCGCTACTGGCATTGGGGCTTTAGCCATGAAAAAAGCCGCAACAGCGAACCGTTGCGGCTTTGGGGCAAACCCGAAAAGCGGATTAACGCTTCGAGAATTGCTTGCGGCGACGAGCAGAGTGGAAGCCGACTTTTTTACGTTCCACTTCACGGGCATCGCGAGTGACGAAACCAGCTTGGCTCAGCACGGGCTTGAGCGTTGCATCGTAGTCAATCAGGGCGCGGGTGATGCCGTGACGGGTTGCACCGGCCTGGCCGGATTCACCGCCGCCATGGACGTTGACCTGGATGTCGAAAGTTTCGGCATGGTTGGTCAGCATCAGGGGCTGCTTGGCGATCATGATCGAAGTCTCGCGGCCGAAGTAGGCTTGGATGTCCTTGCCATTGACCGTGATCTTGCCAGTGCCTTTTTTCAGAAACACGCGGGCGACGCTGGATTTGCGACGGCCTGTGCCATTGTTCCATTCACCAATCATCTCAAGGCTCCTTAGATGTCCAGCACTTTAGGCTGTTGGGCGGTGTGTGGATGCTCAGCGCCGCCATACACCTTGAGTTTCTTGATCATGGCGTAACCGAGTGGGCCCTTGGGCAACATGCCCTTGACAGCCTTCTCGAGTGCGCGGCCAGGGTGCTTGGCTTGCATGTCGCGGAAGTTGGTTTGTGTGATACCGCCGGGGAAGCCCGAGTGACGGTAGTACATCTTGTCGAGGTTCTTTGTGCCAGTCACTTTGAGCTGGGCAGCATTGATGATGACGATGAAGTCACCGGTGTCGACGTGAGGCGTGTAAATGGCCTTGTGTTTGCCGCGCAAACGGAGAGCAACTTCGCTGGCTACTCGTCCGAGGACCTTGTCGGTCGCGTCAATCACAAACCACTCGTGCACGACCTCAGCGGGTTTTGCGCTGAAAGTTGTAGTCATGAGTTTTCTCTTTAAAGAAAGGTTTGTCGGGTCCTTTTCCACGGTCGGTGCTCCTCTGTTGGGAGCCTCTTAGGTGGGAATTTGCCCTGCCCTTGCAGGCGTGAGCGCCTTCGCCGCGGGACCACAAAATCGCTGCGAAGCCTGCCATTATACGAAAAATCAAGGACTTGCGGAAGTTATTGGTTACCATCGACGCATGTTCAGTTACCGACACGCCTTTCACGCGGGCAACCATGCGGATGTGCTCAAGCACATCACCTTGATCGCCACCCTGCGCCACCTCATGCAAAAAGAGGCCGGCATCACCCTGATCGACACCCACTCGGGGGCAGGCCTGTACCGACTGGACGGGGATTACTCCCAAAAAGGCGCCGAAGCCGAAGACGGCCTGTTCAAGCTGCTCGAAGCCGTGGAAACCGCCGAATCGGTGCCCGAACCCGTGCAGGACTACCTGGACCAGATCGCCAGCTTCAACCCCAGCGGCGTGGCCAAGGTCTACCCCGGCTCCCCCTTTTTGATGCAACGGCTCATGCGCCACGAGTCGCGCGACCGCCTGCGCCTGTTTGAACTGCACCCCACCGACAGCAAGTCGCTGGCCTCCAACATCGCCCAGCTCGACGCCGGCCGCACCATCACCGTCAGCCGCGAAGACGGCTTTGAAGCCCTCAAAAAGCTGCTGCCGCCACCCGCCTCGGCCACCGGCTCCAAGCGGGCCATGGTGCTGATCGACCCCAGCTACGAAATCAAATCCGATTACGTGAAAGTGGCCAACGTCATCCAGGAGTACCTCAAGCGCTTCTCGACCGGCACCTACCTGGTCTGGTACCCGATCATCCCGCGCCCCGAGGCGCACGAACTGCCCCGGCGCCTGCGCACCCTGGCCAACCAGGCCCAGAAACCCTGGCTCAACGCCACGCTGGCGATTGGCCGTGGCCCCGGTGACGAAGGCGGCCTCACGGCCAGCGGCATGTTCGTCATCAACCCGCCTTTCACCCTCAAAGACCAGGTCCGCAAGGCCCTGGACATGGTCGGCCCGGCGCTTGCGCGAGGCAACGGCAAGGAATGGAAAGTCGAAGGCTCCAACTGAGCCAAAGCGGCAAGCTCAGGGAAAGTCCCGATCTGCATCACCGCAATTAACCGACCGATCGGTCGGTTAATTGCTATACTTCCCCCGCGCCACGATCATTCCATCCTGTTCGGCGCAGGAGAAGCCCATGTACACGCAATCCTTCAGCGTTTCCGACCAGGACGACGCCAAGTCGGCTGGCCTCAAAGCCGTGCCCAAGCAGGCCAGTGCCAGCGAACAAGCGCTGCAAGCCCAATTTGACGCCCGCATCGACGCCGATGGCCGCATCGAGCCCCGCGAGTGGATGCCCGAGGCCTACCGCAAGACCCTGGTGCGCCAGATCAGCCAGCACGCCCACAGCGAAATTGTCGGCATGCTGCCCGAAGGCAACTGGATCAGCCGTGCCCCCAGCTTGAAGCGCAAAGCCATCCTGATCGCCAAAGTGCAAGACGAAGGCGGCCATGGCCTTTATTTGTACAGCGCCGCCGAAACCCTGGGCACCAGCCGCGACCAAATGCTGGACGCCCTGCACACCGGCAAGGCCAAATACAGCTCCATCTTCAACTACCCCACCCTCAACTGGGCCGATGTGGGCGTGGTCGGCTGGCTGGTCGATGGCGCGGCCATCATGAACCAGATCCCGTTGTGCCGCTGCTCGTATGGCCCGTATGCCCGCGCCATGGTGCGCGTGTGCAAGGAAGAGTCTTTCCACCAGCGCCAGGGCTATGAAGCCTTGCTGGTGATGATGCAAGGCACCGCCGAGCAAAAAGCCATGGTGCAGGACGCCGTCAACCGCTGGTGGTGGAAATGCCTGGCCATGTTCGGGCCGCCCGACGCCGACAGCCCCAACAGCGCGCAAGGCATGCGCTGGGGCATCAAGCGCATCAGCAACGATGACCTGCGCCAGAAGTTTGTCGACGCCACTGTGCCGCAAGCCAAGGTGCTGGGTGTGACCTTGCCCGACCCCGACCTGAAGTGGAACGAAGCACGCCAAGCCCACGACTACGGCCAGATCGACTGGGACGAGTTCTGGGCCACCGTCAACGGCAACGGCCCCTGCAACAAGGAACGCCTGGGCGCCCGCGTCAAGGCCTGGAACGACGGCGCCTGGGTGCGCGAAGCGGCCCTGGCCCACGCCCAAAAACAACAAGCGCGTCAACTGAAGGAAGCAGCATGAGCACACCAGCACTCAAGGAATGGCCCCTCTGGGAAGTTTTTGTCCGCTCCAAGCAAGGTCTGGAGCACAAGCACTGCGGCAGCCTGCACGCCTCTGACGCGCAGCACGCCCTGCAAATGGCGCGCGACGTCTACACCCGCCGCCAGGAAGGCGTGAGCATCTGGGTCGTGCCCTCGGCCACCATCTCGGCCAGCGAACCCAACGACAAGGGTGAATTCTTCGAACCCGCCAGCGACAAGGTGTACCGCCATCCCACGTTCTATGTCATTCCCGACGAAGTCGGACACATGTGAGCGCACCGATGAATGCCCCAACTGAATACCTCTTGCACCTGGCCGACAACGCGCTGGTCCTCGGCCAGCGCAACGCCGAATGGTGCGGCCACGGCCCCATCCTGGAAGAAGACATCGCGCTGTCCAACAACAGCCTCGACCTGATCGGCCAGGCCCGCATGCTGTACCAGCACGCGGCAGAGCAAATCGGCAACGGTGCGACCGAAGACACGCTGGCCTACTTCCGCGACGTGCCCGACTTCCGCAACTACACGCTGTGCGAACTGCCCCACATGCCCTTGATGTCGGCCACGGCCCAGGGCGACCGCGACTTTGCGATGACCATCGTGCGCAACTTCCTCTACAGCAGCCTGATGGTGCTGGTGTGGGACCAGCTGCAAACGTCCAAAGACACGCAACTGGCTGCGATTGCCGCCAAGTCGCTCAAGGAAGTGCGCTACCACCTGCGCCACTCGCGCGACTGGCTAGTGCGTCTGGGTGACGGCACTGAAGCGTCACACGCCAAAGCGCAAGCCGCGCTTGACCAATTGCTGCCCTATTGCCAAGAGTTCTGGAGCACCAGCCCGCAGGAGTCTGCTGCGCTGGCCAATGGCACCGGCACCGACATGGCCGCCCTGCAGGCCGACTGGAACCGCATCGTGGACGAAGCCCTGACCGAGGCCACACTGCAACGCCCAGCAGCGGGCGGCTTCGTGCCCACCGGCAAGCAAGGCATCCATTCAGAACATTTGGGCTTCGTGCTGGCTGAAATGCAAAGCCTGGCGCGCCAGCACCCCGGCGCCACCTGGTAAGCCCATGACCACGACCACCCTGTCCTCGGCCGAACGCGCCTGGGCCTTGCTCGAACACCTGAGCGACCCGGAGATCCCCGTGGTCTCTCTGCGCGAGCTGGGCATCCTGCGTGACGTGCGCCAAGGCGCTTCAGGGTTGGAAGTGGTCATCACCCCCACCTACAGCGGCTGCCCCGCCATGGGCCAGATCGAAGACGACGTGAAAGCCGCATTGGCCACAGAGGGTCTGCAAGCCCGCGTGGTCACGCAGCTGGCCCCCGCCTGGACCACCGACTGGATGACCGAGGCCGCACGCGAGAAACTCCGCGCCTACGGCATAGCCCCACCGCACGCCTGCGCCAGCGAAAAATCGGGTGCAGCCAATGTGGTGCAGTTTGCGGCACGCAGCGCCCAGACCGAAGTGGTCCACTGCCCGCAATGCAACTCGGCCAACACCACCGAAACCTCCCATTTCGGCTCCACCGCCTGCAAGGCCCTGTACAGGTGCCTCGACTGCATGGAACCGTTCGACTACTTCAAACCCTACTGAAGCTTCTTGAGAAAGCCCGCCATGACCGCCTTGCGTTTTCATGACCTCACCGTCACCCGCATCACGCCCGAAGCCGCAGGCGCCGTGGCCATCACGCTGAACGTGCCTGCCGATCTGCGCGAAGCCTTTGACTTTGCGCCCGGCCAGTTCCTCACCGTGCGTGCCACCATTGGCGGTGCAGACGTGCGCCGCAGCTACTCCATCAGCTCGGCCCGCAGCCAGCTGCTGCGCGGCGAGCTGGAACTGGGCATCCGCCCCGTGGAAGGCGGCGTGTTCTCCAACTGGGCAGCCACCGAACTTAAAGCGGGTGACACCCTGCGCGTGATGCCGCCCGATGGCCGCTTCACCGTGCAAAAGCAGCGCGCCATCCACCGCGTGGGCTTTGCCGCAGGTTCGGGCATCACGCCCATCCTGTCCATTCTGGCGACCACACTCGAAGAACAGCCCGACTCCAAATTCACCCTGGTCTACGGCAACCGCCGCATGGACAGCGTGATGTTCAACGAAGCCCTGCAAGACCTCAAGGACCGCTACCCCTCGCGCCTGACACTGATCCACATCCTCTCGCGCCAGGCGCAGGAAGTGCCGCTGCTCGAAGGCCGTGTCGACGCGGCCAAAGTGCGCGCCATCATCGACGCCTTCCTGCCCGTGGGCAGCATGGACGAAGTCTTCATCTGCGGCCCCGAGGCCATGATCGAAGAAACCGAGCAAACGCTACTGGCTGCGGGCGTCAAGGCCGACCGCATCCGCACCGAACGCTTCACTTCGCCCACGCTGGAAGCCCTCAGTCCCGAGCAAAAAGCCAAGGCCGTGCTCGGCCACAAAGCCACGCGCGACGACGGCGAAGTTCAGCTCACGGTGGTGCTCGACGGCAAGCCCTACGACATGCCGATGAACAAGAACGAGAAGATCCTCGACATCGCTTTGGCCATGGGCCTGGACTTGCCGTATTCGTGCAAAGGCGGCGTGTGCTGCACCTGCCGCTGCAAAGTCACTGAAGGCACGACCGAGATGGAGAAAAACTTCACCCTCGAAAAACCCGAAGTCGATCAAGGCTTCGTGCTGTCCTGCCAGGCTCGCCCCACCAGCGGCCGTGTGGTGGTGAGTTTCGACGAGCGCTGAAATCCCCAAGCCAGACCCTGTAGGAGCCCCGCCCCCGGGGCGATAAGGCGCTTGCCACATCGCGGCGAGGGCGCCGCTCCTACACGGTCACAGCTCAGAAGCGGTAGCCGATGCCCACGCCTGCCAGGACAGGATCGAGCCTCAAGGTACCGGCGTTGGCACCGCCTGAATACACACGGGTCTTGATGTAGACCTTCTTCACATCCAGATTGATCGACCAGTTCCGATCCAGTGCAATGTCCACGCCCGCCTGGAGCGCACCGCCCCAGCTGTCCTGGTCCAAAGTGACCGCACCGCCCAGCAAGCTCACCTTGCTGATGTCCGTGTAATTGATACCGACCCCCACATAAGGCCTGTAGCCCTGCAGACCCGTGAAATGGTATTGCGCCAGCAGCGTGGGCGGCAGGTGTTTGAATGTGCCAATGGACGCCCCATTGCTGTAGACCGTCTGCTTCTGGGGTACCGTCAAAATCAGCTCGGCCGCCACATTGGGCGTCAGGAAGTAGGTGACATCCACTTCAGGAATGGTCTTGTTGTTGACCACCAAACCCAAGCCCGTGCTGTCCTTGTTGGACATGTCCAGATTCACGGCACGCGCCCGCACCATCCAGGCGCCTTCGCCAGAAGACTGGGCCATGGCACCGGTCACGGCACCAGCAGCCAGCAATGCGGCAACAACAGTTTGTTTTTTCATTTTTGATTCCTTATGAAACGCGAGAGAACACCCTCTCGCATTCATTGGAACCCCGTCACGATCGGTGTTTGTTGATCAAACGCAAACCGCCAACACCATCGAACGCCGATGTGCCGTGGACTTGCTGGACATCAAAAATACCGTTGATTTACGACGTACTGTGCGCCTCACAACCGACGCAGGATCTCCGTCGTGGCAGCACTCTGGTTCATGGTGTAGAAATGCAGCGCTGGCACACCAGCACGAACCAGCTGTTCGCACAGATCGGTCACCACATCCAGGCCAAAGGCCTTGATCGACGCGATGTCATCGCCGTACGCCTGCAGACGCAAACGGATCCAGCGCGGGATCTCGGCACCGCATGCATCCGAAAAACGCAGCAACTGCGACGAACTCGTGATCGGCATGATCCCCGGCACCACTGGCACATCCACACCCAGCTTGTGCGCATCGTCCACAAAGCGGAAATACGCATCGCTGTTGTAGAAATACTGGGTGATGGCCGAATTCGCGCCTGCCCGCGCCTTGGTGGCAAAGGCCTGCAAATCCGACTCGGGCGATTTGGCCTGCGGATGCACCTCAGGGTAGGCCGCCACTTCGATGTGAAAGTCATCGCCCGTCTCGGCACGGATGAACGCCACCAGATCGCTCGCGTAATGGAACTCACCGCCCGCGCCATAGCCGCTGGGCAAGTCACCGCGCAAGGCCACCAGGCGCTTGACGCCCATGGCCTTGAGCGTGGCCAGCTCTTCGCGCACAGACGCCTTGGTCGCACCAATGCACGAGAAGTGCGATGCGGCTTGCACCCCTTCGGCAATGATCGCGCCCACCGTGGCAAACGTGCCCTCTTGGGTGGAGCCCCCGGCCCCATAAGTCACCGAGCAGAACTCGGGCTTGAGCGCATACAACTGCTGACGCACGGCACGCAGCTTGTCGGCCCCCTCTGGGGTCTTGGGCGGAAAAAATTCAAAACTCACGGGCAAATTCATGGCTCGCCTCTTCATCCATTCACAGCAGGCTGACGTGCCTGCACAAAAAATTCACGGTTGCCGTCACCACCCTCGATCGGGCTGTCCAGCCAGGCCACCACCGTCAGGCCCAGATCGCTCAAGGCCGTGCGGATGCGCTGCTCGATGAACGGGTAAAAGCTGTCGTCCTTAACGATTCCGCCTTTGCCCACCTGGCCCGGCTGCAGCTCGAACTGCGGCTTGACCAGCATCAGCAACTGACCGCCCGGCTTGAGGAAAGGCACCACCCCCGGCAACACCAGGGTGAGCGAGATGAACGACACATCGCCCACCAAGAGGTCAAAACCCGCCTCCGCGTCCGGGATGCGCTCATCGCCCGGCGTCAACTCGCGGGCATTGACGCCCTCGATGCACACCACGCGTTCATCGGCATGGATGCGCGGATGCACCTGACCATGCCCCACGTCGATGCCCACCACCTGCGCGGCGCCTTGCTGCAACAGGCAATCGGTGAAGCCCCCCGTGCTCTGACCCACATCAAGGCAGCACAGACCCTCGACCTGCACACCCGTGGCACGCAAAGCACCTTCGAGCTTGAGGCCGCCACGCGACACATACCGCGACTCGGCGTCGTCGAGCAACTGCAATTCGGCATCCACAGGCACCTCGTCGCGGTTTTTGTTCACCGAGCGCCACTCCCCATTCGGCTGCAGCCACCGCACGCCCCCGGCGATCAGGCGTTGCGCCTGAGAACGGGAAGCGGCCAGGCCACGCTCCACGAGAAGTTGGTCAATGCGCATCAACAATCCAATTCAAAAAATCGCGGCGAGGGCGCCGCTCCTACAGTGTGGGAGCCCCGCCCTCGGGGCGATCTCAATAGCGGTAAGTGTCAGGCTTATAAGGGCCTTGCTTTGGCACACCGATGTAGGCGGCCTGCTCGTCGCTCAACTCGGTCAGCATCGCACCGACTTTCTTGAGGTGCAAACGGGCGACCTTTTCGTCGAGGTGCTTGGGCAACACATAGACCTTGCCGATGTCGTAGGCGTCCTTGTGGGCGAACAGCTCGATCTGCGCGATGGTCTGGTTCGCGAACGAAGACGACATCACAAAGCTGGGGTGGCCTGTGCCGCAGCCCAGGTTCACCAGTCGGCCTTTGGCCAACAAAATGATGCGCTTGCCGTCCGGGAAGATCACATGGTCCACCTGGGGCTTGATCTCTTCCCACTGGCACTTCTCTTCAAGCTTGGCGACCTGGATTTCGTTGTCGAAGTGGCCGATGTTGCAGACGATGGACTGGTCCTTCATCGCGGCCATGTGTTCGTAGGTGATCACGTCGCGGTTGCCGGTGGTGGTCACGAAGATGTCGGCCTTGTCGGCGGCGTATTCCATGGTCACGACTTTGTAGCCTTCCATCGCGGCCTGCAGGGCGTTGATCGGGTCGATCTCGGTCACCCAGACCTGGGCGCTCAGAGCGCGCAGGGCTTGTGCAGAGCCCTTGCCCACATCGCCATAACCAGCGACCACGGCCACCTTGCCCGCGATCATCACGTCGGTGGCGCGCTTGATGCCGTCCACCAGCGATTCGCGGCAGCCGTAGAGGTTGTCGAACTTGCTCTTGGTCACCGAGTCGTTCACGTTGATGGCGCGGAACATCAGGGTGCCCTTGGCCGACATCTCTTTCAAGCGGTGCACACCCGTGGTGGTCTCTTCGGTCACGCCAATGATCTCGGCGCTCTTGCGGCTGTACCAGGTCGCATCTTCGGCCAGCTTCGCCTTGATCGAGTTGAACAGACAGGTTTCTTCTTCGCTGGTCGGGTTGGCGATCAGCGAAGCGTCTTTCTCGGCGCGCTTGCCCAAGTGCATCAACAACGTGGCGTCACCACCGTCGTCCAGGATCATGTTGGGGCCTTCGCCGGGCGTGCCAGCCGCGCCGAAGTCAAAAATGCGGTGCGTGTAGTCCCAGTACTCGGCCAGGGTCTCGCCCTTGATGGCGAACACGGGCGTGCCCTTGGCGGCGATGGCCGCAGCCGCGTGGTCCTGGGTCGAGAAGATGTTGCAAGACGCCCAACGCACATCGGCGCCCAGGGCTTGCAGGGTTTCGATCAGCACCGCCGTCTGGATGGTCATGTGCAGCGAGCCGGTGATGCGCGCGCCTTTGAGGGGCTGGCTCTTGGCAAACTCTTCGCGGATGGCCATCAGGCCGGGCATTTCGGTTTCGGCGATGCGGATTTCTTTACGGCCCCAGTCGGCCAGGCCGATGTCGGCGATCACGCAGTCCGCGTTGAGGGCGTTTTTCAAAGGTGCATTCATGTGTGCGCTCCAAAGCAATGTGAATGAGCCACACGCGTGGATGAAAGCACTGGATCGGAAAACAGGCTCACCGCACGTCGAGTGGATGAGCGTCGTTGCTGTATGAAGGTTCCGAGCCTCACGCCTGCTGCCAGCTTCGGGGCTGGTGGGCGCTGCAACGCTCCTCGGAATGGACTGATTATAAACCCTGGAGGAGCGGCGCCCTCGCCGCGATCAACGCCCGCAGGCCACAACCCATCGCCCCGGGGGCGGGGCTCCTACAAAGTAAAATCATCGCCATCGCGGCCCGTCTGGCCGCTCGCCTGGCGCCCCTGCGGCGCTTTCCCCGATCAGGACCTCTTGTGACCTACGCCAACGAGACCCGGCGCCGCCGGACTTTTGCCATCATTTCCCACCCCGACGCGGGCAAAACCACGCTGACGGAAAAGCTGCTGCTGTTCTCCGGTGCGATCCAGATCGCTGGCTCGGTCAAGGCCCGCAAGGCCTCGCGCCACGCCACCAGCGACTGGATGGAAATCGAAAAGCAGCGCGGCATCTCAGTGGCCTCGTCGGTCATGCAAATGCTGTACCGCGACCACGTCATCAACCTGCTCGACACCCCAGGCCACAAGGACTTTTCTGAAGACACCTACCGCGTGTTGACCGCCGTGGACTCGGCGCTGATGGTGATCGACGCGGCCAACGGCGTGGAAGCGCAGACGCGCCGCCTGATCGAGGTCTGCCGTCAGCGCGACACACCCATCATCACCTTCGTCAACAAGATGGACCGCGAAGTGCGCGACCCGCTCGACATCCTCGACGAAGTCGAGCGCGAGCTGGGCATGCCCTGCGTGCCCATGACCTGGCCTGTGGGCCAAGGCAAATCGTTTGGCGGCATCGTCAACCTGCGCACGCAGGCCATGACGGTGTTCGACTCCGGCAGCGAACGCCTGCCGCAAGACTTTGAAACCATCCCGCTCACCGAGCAGACCCAACTGGCCGAGCGCTTTGGCTCCGAGTGGACCGCCGCCATGGACAGCATGGAGCTGGCCACCGGCGCATCACCCGCGTTTGACGAAGCCGCCTTTTTGGCGGGCAAGCAAACGCCGGTGTTCTTCGGCTCCGGTGTGAACAACTTCGGGGTGATGGAAGTGCTGGACGCCCTGGTCGATCTGGCCCCCGCGCCCAAGCCCCGCACCAGCAACCTGATCGTCAACAAGCAGCCTGTGGTCAAAGAGATTCAACCCGAAGACAGCGCGTTCTCGGGCGTGGTGTTCAAGGTGCAGGCCAACATGGACGCCAACCACCGCGACCGCATCGCCTTCGTGCGCATGGCGTCTGGCAAATACACGCCAGGCATGAAGCTCAAGGTGCAGCGGACCGGCAAAGAGCTGCGCCCCACCAGCGTGGTGACCTTTTTGAGTCAACGCCGCGAAGCGGTGGACGAAGCCTATGCCGGCGACATCATCGGCTTCACCACCCACGGCGGCGTGCAGCTGGGCGACACCATCACCGACGGGGCCAACCTGCAATTCACCGGCCTGCCGTTCTTTGCGCCCGAACTCTTCATGACCGTGATCCTGAAGAACCCGCTGCGCACCAAGCAGCTGCAAACCGGCCTGGACCAATTGGGCGAAGAAGGCGCGATCCAGGTCTTCAAACCCGAAATCGGCGGCCCCATGCTGCTGGGCGCGGTGGGTCAGTTGCAGTTTGAAGTGGTGCAACACCGTCTCAAAGCCGAATACGACTGCGACGTGCGCCTGGAAGGCTGCCAGTACACCGGCGCCCGCTGGATCACCGCCGACACCCCGGCCGAGCTGCGCGAGTTCACCAACGCCTACCCGCAGCGCATGTCGCTCGATGCGGCAGGCACGCTGGCGTACCTGTGCACGTCACCTTATGACGTGCGCCTGGCGCAAGAGCGCTTTCCCAAGATCCACTTCCACCCACTGCGCGAGCACGCGGGCCTGGCGCTGGGTTCGGCCGGCTAAATCGGCCAAAAGAACCGGGATCTGACCCCCATCAATGTGGGAGCGGCGCCCTCGCCGCGATGAACCTTCGCCATCCACCCCCCATCGCCCCGAGGGCGGGGCTCCTGCAAAGAGATGTGATGCAACCACTTTCAGATTGGCGTCCGCCCCAAGGCCTCATCGGCGTCTTCACCGACATCGACGACACACTGACCACCGACGGCGCCATCACGCCAGACGCCCTGCAGGCCCTGTCCGACCTGAAAGCCGCCGGACTGCACGTGGTGCCCATCACCGGACGGCCTGTGGGCTGGAGCGAACCCTTTGCCCAAAGCTGGCCGGTGGACGCCATCGTGGCTGAAAACGGCGCCGTTGCGCTGGTGCACAAGGGCGATCAGCCGCTGGTCAAGCTGTACCAGCAGGACGCGGCCACACGCAGCGCCAACTTTGCACGCATGCAAGCGGTGCTGTCGCAGATCGAGCAAAGCATGCCAGATGCCCTGCGCTCGCAAGACAGCGCAGGCCGCGAAACCGACATCGCCATTGACCACAGCGAATTCACCCACTTGCCATCAGCAGCCATCGACGCAGTGGTGCGCGCCATGCAGGCCGCAGGCATGACCGCCACCGTCAGCAGCATCCACATCAACGGCTGGTACGGCGAGCACAGCAAACTCTCAGGCGCCCGCTGGATCGTGCAGCAGCTCTGGGGGCGCGACCTGAACGCAGAAATGGACCGTTGGGTCTATGTGGGCGACTCCACCAACGACCAGGTCATGTTCGAGCACTTTGCGCACAGCGTGGGCGTGGCCAACATCGAGCGCTTTGCCTCTCAACTCACGCACCCGCCACGTCACGTCACGCCCAGCGAGCGAGGCGCAGGCTTTGCCGAAGTCGCGCAACACCTGCTGCGCTGACCCACCATGAAAAAACCCCTGCGCCTCATCGGTCACAGGGGTTTTACAGAGTCACCCAAGCCTCAGGAGTCGAACGCCTGCGCCACCTCGGTGATGGCCTCCAGGGGCGACTTGCCCACCAGTGCTGCCAAACGCAAACGCGCCATCAAATACAGATAACGCGCCTGCACCAGGTCGCGCTTGGCCTGCGCCAGTTGCTGCTCGGCATTCAAGATGTCCAGCGTCGTTCTCACACCCGCCAATTTCGACTTGGTGGTGGACTGCACCAGCTGCTCGGCAGAGCGCACCGCTTGCTCCAGCGCACGCACCTTGAGCACGCCCTCGGTCACGCCACGGTGTTCCTTGTGGACACGCAAACCCAGGTCTCGGCGCGTGGCTTCGAGCGCTTCTTCCATGCGGGTTTTGTCTGCCAGAGCCTGACGCACCTGCGAGCTCACATAGCCCCCCTGAAAAATCGGCACCACCAGCTGCACGCCCACAGATGTGGTCACAAAGCGTGAGTTCAGTCGCGTCACGTTTTCATTGCCACTGTCGTTCCACTGCACCACGCCATCCACCACGGGTGAATGTCCCGACTTGGCCTTGAAAATCTCCTTGTCTGCCGCCGCCACCCGGGCCACCAAAGCCTGAACCTCGGGGCTGTTGGCTTGCGCCTGCTCCAGCCAAGAATCCAAAGGCGGCAAATCGGTGGGCAGACTGGCCAACCCGTTCAGATTCAGTGCAGACAAATCGCCCACAGGCTGGTTCACCAGAATTTCCAGCTGCCGATGGGTGTACTCGCGGTTTTGCCGAGCTTCCAGCTCTGACGCGACCGCCATGTCCAGCCGTGCCTGCGCATCGTCAATGTCGGTGCGCGTGCCCGAGCCGGCCTTGAGCATCTTTTTGGCAGCATCCACCATGGTGGTGTATTGCTGCTTTTGCGCCAGCACCAGCTTGAGCTGGTCTTCCGTCAGCAAGGCTTCCATGTAGGCGCCGCCCACGCGCACGATCAGCTCCTGCAAGTCACGCTGGTGCGTGGCTTCGGCATCGGCCACCTGGTCTTTGGCTTGCTCATACTGGAAATAACGCTGCGGATTGAACAAGGGCTGTCGCAGCGATACCGTTTTACCGTAGCTGTAATACGTGCTGTTGGTCGTCGTTTCCTGCCCCAAAAAATTGGGGGAGGTGGTGTCCAGGTTGTTGCGATTGCGGCCCAGATTGGCCTGCACCGAAGGCAACAGCTGCGAACGCGCCTGCGGCAAACGCTCGCGGCCAGACTCCAGTGCCGCACGCGAAGCGCGGATCGTCGAATCCTGCTCCAGGGCCATCTGATAGGCCTCCAGCAAACTCATGCTGCTGGCCGCAGACGCTGCCAGTGACATGGCCACAGCCAGACAGGTTTTGCGAAAGTGGTGTTTCATCACTCCTCCTTCATCGAACCGGCCATGCGCTTGGTCAGCGGGCTCAACAGGTACTTCAGCAAGGACCGCTCGCCGGTCTTGATCACCACCTCAGCAGGCATGCCAGGCTGCAACTGGCGATGCCCCAAGGTCTTCATGCCCTCGGGCGTCACCTCGAGTCGCGCCAGGAAGTAAGCCGCCTGCGGGTTTTGTGGATCCGACAGCAAGTCACCTGACACCGACAGCACCTTGCCCTGCACCACCAGCTGGGGCGAATGCGCGAAGGTACTGAACCGGACATCGGCAGGCAAGCCTGCATGCACCTTGTCGATCAGGTGCGGCGCAATGCGCGTCTCCAGCAACAGGGACTGCTGCTCCGGCACGATCTCCATCAGGCGTTGCCCTGGCTGCACCACGGCCCCCACAGATTGCACGCTCAAACCCACCACCTGGCCTGCAGACGGCGAGCGGATTTCCACGCGCTGCAAATCGGCTTTCTGGGCCACATACTTTTCCGAATCGGCTTGCACTTCACGGGCCACGTCGGCCATTTGCGACTCCACTTCCTTGCGGTACTCGGAGTGACGCGACAGCGAGCGCTGCGTGGTCTCGGCAATGGCACGGGTCGTGCGGATTGTGTTGCCCGTCAGGTCGGCGATGCTCGCCTGCACATCGGCCACCATGCGCTCCAGCTCCATCTGACGGTTGCGCGGCGCATAGCCTTCTTTCACCAGTTCACGGGTGTTGCTCAACTCTTCGCGCAGCAAAGACAGTTGCTGCTGGCGCTGCGCCAGCATCGTCTGAGCCGCATCGCGCTGCGCCTTCAGTCCTTCAATGGCTTCCTGAAACGCCTGCAAGTCAGACTGCAAAGCCTGCTTGCGCGAGTCAAACAACTGGCGCTGGTTGTTCACCTGCTGCGCCATGAACGGATCGGCCGCAGCCGCCTCGACCACGTCCTTCTCAAACGCCACACGGCCCGCGCCCGTCTGCTCCGCCTTCAAACGGCTTTGCATGGCACTCAGGCCCAGATAACGCTGGCGCACCGACTCGTAGTTGGCCTTGCTCACCGCCTCGTCCAGACGCATCAGCACCTGACCTTCCTTGACCACATCGCCCTCGCGCACCAGCACCTCCTTGACGATGCCGCCCGTCAAATGCTGGATGGCTTTGCGCTTGGTATCGATCGTCACCATGCCCGGCGTGGGCACACCCTCGTCCAGAGGCGCCAAAGCAGCCCACAGCAGGAAACCGCCAAAGCCGACCCCCAGCACCCACAGTGCTTTGCGGGCAATGCCACGGGTGTCAGAAGACGCGAGCAAAGCGCCCTCGTCGCCACCCGTTTTGATCTGGGCGTCCACCACATTCGATTTGCTCAATACAGACATTTTTTGATTTGACATCGCAGTCCTCAATCCATTGTTTCAAGCCACAGCCTCAGGCTGTTGGCAATGCTGCTGCCGCAGCGGTTTCCTGTTGTTTTTTCAACGCTTCCAAAACGCCATCCCGAGGACCGCTGGCCACCAGTTTGCCGTCTTGCAAAATCACCAGGCGATCGGCCACCTGGATCACGCCGGGGCGGTGGCTGATCAGCACCACCGTCTTGCCCTGACTGCGGATCAGTTGCACCGCCTTCATCAAAGCGGCTTCGCCTTCATCGTCCAGGTTGGCATTGGGCTCATCGAGCACCACCAGCATCGGGTTGCCATACAAGGCCCTGGCCAGGCCAATGCGCTGGCGCTGACCACCCGACAGGAAAGCACCGCCCTGGCCTACACGGCTGTCATAGCCTTGCGGGAACCGCAAAATCATCTGATGCAAGCCTGCGGCCTGAGCAGCCTCGATGACCTTTTCAGAATCCACCTCACCAATGCGGGCAATGTTCTCGGCAATCGTGCCGTCAAACAGCTCGATGTCCTGCGGCAAGTAACCCACATGGGCACCCAGACTCTCACGGGTCCATTGCTCGATGGGCTGCTCGTCCAGCAGGATGCGGCCTTCGTAGCCGGGCCAGATGCCCAGCATGCTGCGCGCCAGCGTCGACTTGCCGCAACCCGAAGGACCCAACACCACCGTCACCGTGCCAGGCAAAGCCATGAAGCTCACGCCGTCCAGCACGGGTTTGTCGCGGCCAGCCACCTTGACCACCAACTGGTCGATCTGCAGATTGCCCAATGGCGCTTGCGTCATCGTCTTCTCGCGGCCTGCATGCTGAAATCCCAACAGCGACTGCAAGCGCTCATAAGCATCCTTGCTTGACAAGAACTGTGGCCAGGTGGCCACCAGCAGGTCAATGGGGGCCAGAGCGCGGCCCATCATCACGTTGGCCGCGATCATGGCGCCCGGGCTGATCTCGCCACGCGTCACCAGCCATGCCCCCACCGCCAGACTCATCGACTGCTGGGCATAGCGCACAAACTTGCTGACCGCACTCACCACGCCCGATTTTTGCTGCGTCTCGCCGGACAAGCGCAAAGCCTTGTGTTGCTTGACTTGCCAGCGTTGGTAAAGACTGCCCAGCATGCCCATGGCGCTGAGCACCTCGACATTGCGCAGCTTGGATTGCAAAAAGTTTTGCGCATCGGCTTGCGCCTTGGCGGTCACGGACTGCGCATCTTTGGTGGCCGCATGCCCCTGCACCGCAATCAGACTCTGAATCACGGCAAACAGGATGGCCACCACGCCCAGCCAAGGGTGCAGCATGAACAGCACGCCCAGATAGATCGGGATCCAGGGCACATCAAAAAATGCAAACACGCCATTGCCCGTCATGAACTGGCGCAACACCGTCAAATCACCAAAAGCCTTGGAAGGCGCGGTCTCTGACGGGTTCAAATACGACAGAAAGCTCGCCTTGAACACCCGCTGACTCAAAGCCTGATCCAGCTTGACGCCCGTGCGCACCAGCAAGATGGAGCGCGCCCACTCGGCAAACGCCATGACGCCGAACAAGAACAGCGCCAGCAAGGACACCACGATCAGCGTCAAATAACTGCGGCTCACCATCACACGGTCGTACACCTGAAGCATGTACACCGTGGGCGTCAGCATCAACAGATTGACCACCATGCTGAACACACCCACCACCATGAACTCACGGCGGAAGGACCACAGCACTTCGGACAGGCCGCGCAACTCTACAGATTTGTTTTTATCCATCATTTCCCCCTCACGCGCCTTGGGCCACAGCAGGCGCAGCGCCCGCAGGTGCAGCCTGAACGGCCGCGGGCATGAGTTTTTGCAACACTTCGGCCGTCGGCCCGTACAGCTGCTGCGTGCCATCGCGCAGCACCAGCAAACGGTCTGTCACAGACAACACGCTGGTGCGGTGCGTGATCACCACAAACGTGGTGCCACGCGACTTCATCGCCACAATCGCCTGCGACAGTGCAGCGTCTCCGGCTTCGTCCAGGCTGGAGTTGGGCTCATCAAGCACCACCAGCACCGGGTTGCCGTACAGCGCCCGGGCCAGCGCCACACGCTGACGCTGACCACCCGACAACACGCCGCCGTCACGCCCCACAGGGGTGCCATAGCCTTGCGGCAGAGACACCACGAAATCGTGCAAGCCCACCAGACGGGTCGCTTCCTCGATCTTGGCCATGTCGATCTCACCGAAGCGCGCAATGTTCTCGGCCAGCGTGCCCTCGATCAGCTCCACACCCTGCGGCAGATAGCCCATGTGCGGCCCCAGTTCTTCCTTGTTCCAAATGTGCACATCGGCGCCGTCAAGTCGCACCTTGCCAGACAAGGGCGTCCACACGCCCACCAGCAAGCGGGCCAAAGACGTTTTGCCCGAGGCCGAAGGCCCCACCACACCCAGCACGCAGCCAGGCGGCAAGCCAAACTGCACACCGCGCAAAACCGGTTGCTGCTGGCCCGGAGGCGCCGCCACCAGACCGTCCACAATCAACTCGCCTTTGGGCGCGGGCAAGGGCATGTTCTGGGCACGGGGGGGAATCTGCGCCAGCATCGTATCGAGACGTGACCAGGCGGCCATCACGCTCACCAGAGCACTCCACTGCTGCACCACCTGCGTCAGCGGCGACAACATGCGGCCCACCAGCACCGAGCCGATGATCATCATCGACGCACCACCGTTGAGCTGGTTTTCCAGGAGCATCCAGGCGCCCAGGCCCAGCATGACCGAGCCCATCAACTGCTGCAGCAACTTGGACACCGCATTGAGCCCGCCCGCAGACTCCGAAGCCCGAGCCTGAAAGGCCAGGAAAGCGTTCTGCTTTTTTTGCCACTGTGCCAGCACGGCAGGCATCATGCCCATCGACTCCATCACCTGCGTGTTGCGCAGCGAGGCATCGGCATACGCTTGCGCCTCCTGGGCACGGCGCTGCGCCTCCAGAAGCGGCTTGCGCGACGCCTGCTGAATCATCCACGCCACAAAAGTCTGCATGATCGCCCCAGCCACACCCGCCCAACCCAGCAAAGGATTGATCAAGAACAGCAAGAACACCGCCACCAATGCGATCGGCACCTCGAACATCGCACTCAATGCCGGGTTGTTGAAGAACTCGCGCACCGTACGGAAATCGTTTTGCACCAACATGGCCGCGTTGCCCATCTGCTTTTTGAGCAGACCGTCGAACATCGCGCCATAAATGCGGTCAGACAGCTTCATCTCGAACTGGATGCCCACACTCCAAAGCAGGCGCGAGCGGATCTTCTCCAGGAACTCCATCACCGCATACGCGCCAAACGTGATCAAGGTCAGCATCAACAGCGTCATCACGCTGCGGCTGTTGACCACCCGGTCGTACACCTCCAGCATGTAGGCCGTTGAGGTAAACCCCAACAAAGCCACGACCAGGCTCATGCCAATCGCAGAGCGCCAAACAGGCTTGAATTCGAGCAGCGCCAGGCGCAACTCGGACATGGATGGATCGGGCTTCATGGTTGAGCAACCTCTACAGACACATATTCAGGAATTTGAGGCGCCGAGGGGGCCGCAGCCTCCCCCAACGTCTCGTCAGACACGTCTCCATCAACACCCTCATTCGCATCGGGCGCATCCGCAGACACCAGGAAAAAAGACAACTCGAACGTTTTGTCCAGACGCTCATTGAGCACGATTTCGCGCAGCTTGGCCTGCTCGAACAAGGCCAGCTTGCCGGCGTCGAGCTGCAACTCAAAGCGCATGCGCCCATCCATCGTGTACAGCGACAACTGCCCCGGCTTGATGCTCAGGGTGTGGCGGTCAAAGTACACCGGGCAACTGTCGGCAAACTTGAGCAGCGGCAGAGGCTGCCCCGCACGGCGCGACACGTTGTAAGGGCTGGCAGGCGCCTGATAGATCAGCCGCGACATCTTGGACACGGCATAAATGGCGTTGCACACCATCTGCGAGCCCAGCTCGGGAAACTTCTCGCGCAGACTGCGGTAATGCAAGTGGTGCAGCGCCACCCGGTTCCACACCCGGGACTGCTGCACCTGGGGCGCCAACTCGTTGCACACTCGCGCAAACACCGCCCGCAGCTCACACAAACGGGCGTGCTGCTCTGGCGAGGTGTTCAGGGGAACGCGGATTAGAAAGTTCATATAGGAGACGGATTGTAGCCGACTCCTATATGAAGTTTTAAGTGATCCCCAAAGTATTTATTTTGGGGCGCCGCCGTCGCGGCGAAGCGACATCACTGCACCGTGATCGGGACAGTAGACGGTGCCGCGCTGTCCACTTTGCCGTCGTTCACGATCAGCGTGGCCACATACACCCCGGCCACTGTGGCCGTGAATGTGGGCTGCGCCGCCGTGGTCGAAGACAGGGTTGCCGTACTGCCCGTTGGCTGCGTCGTCAGCACCCAGCGGTAGGTCAGAACATCGCCATTGGCGTCGGTACTGCCCGTGCCATTGAGCGTCACCACCACCGAGCCTGCCGTGCGGGTCAACGTCTGCGCAGGACCAGCATTGGCCACCGGAGCCACGTTGGCAGCAGCGGCAGTGATCGTGACAGCAGACACCACGCTGTCGACCTTGCCATCGTTCACGATCAAGGTGGCCACATACACACCCGCCAGATCGGCCGTGAAAGTCGGCGTTGCCACAGAAGCCGAGGACAACGCGGCCACACTGCCCGTGGGCTTGGACACCAGCGCCCATTTGTAGGTCAACGGGTCGTTGTTCGCATCGGTGCTGCCCGCGCCGTTGAGGGTGACCACTGCCGCCAGCACCACGCTCTGGTTCGGCCCGGCGTTGGCCACAGGCGCGGCATTGACCGAAGTGGCCGTCACCGTCACCGTGGTCAGCGCACTGTCCACCTTGCCATCGTTGACCACCAGACTGGCCACGTACACCCCGGCCATGTCGGCCGTGAAGGTGGGCCGCGCCGACGTGGCCGAAGACAAGGCCGCCGCACTGCCCGCAGGCTTGGCCACCAGCACCCATTTGTAGGTCAGCGGGTCCAGATTCGCATCGCCACTACGGGTGCGGACACATTCACCGGCACTACAGGTAACGACTCCTTCAACGCTACTGTCGCCACTTTGGGCGCGCTGGACGTGATCGACGGTGGTGCTGGTACAGACACCCTGTACATCAATGACACTGCAAGCGTTAAAACACTGGGTGGCGCCACAGTCACCGGCGTTGAGAAGTTCGTGGTCTCTAGCGGTGGCTCCGTTGGTAATGCTGCTGCTGCCGCAACTATTGCAGCCAAACAATCTGTAACTTACGACTGGGGCGCAACAGGTGTCGTAATCGGTGGTGCAGTGAAAGTTACTGTTGGCGGCGTTACTGTTGAAGTGGCTGCAACAGCGACTCCAACAACGATTGCCGGGGCTATTGAAGCAATTCTCGATGCCGCATATGGCACTTCGACTAGTGCAGCTCAGTGGACATCCGTATCAACTAACGTTGTTACTGTGACTGCAAACGCTGCCGGTGTGGCTCTGCCAGCAATCTCGTTTGCCGCTGGAGCAAGCAACACCACATTCGCGCTGCCTACAACAGGATTTGTCGCGACGGTTCAAGCTAACCAAGTCGCCGCAGACGCTGTGAGCGCAAATACCTTCGCAAGCTCGGCAACTGCTGAGAACGTGATCTCTGCTGCTACTGAGGCTTATGTATCAGCCGCTGCAACCGCGAAAACAACTGTTACTGCAGGCACAAATGCAACCGTCTCTGGCGGTACTGACGTGACTATCACAGCCGGTGACTCGGTCTCTTCGTCTGGTGCCAAGGGTGCTGTGGTTATCACTGCAACCGCTCCATCCGTCTCTATCGCTGCCTCTAGCACAGCTGGTTGGTCTGCTGGTGCTGGTGTGTTCGTTAAGAACGGTACAACTGTCTCCGTGACAGAAAAAGCTGGCACTTCCACAGCTGGTTCCGCACCAGCAGGCAATGCGACTGCAATTCAGATCGGCGCAAACCCATCGTCCGCAACCGGCAACACCGGCGGCGCGGTTTCGACAGCTACTGCTGACGGCTATCCACAAGCTATCGGTAACTTGTCAAGCGCACCTACAGGCAACGTGACCGCATCTGTACTGACCGCTTACACAGATACATCTGGCTATAAGAACGTCAAGTACGGTACAGGTGATGTCAAGGTCTACATGAATGGCGGTACAACTGCTTCTGTGACCGGCGCAAGCACTGTCACCATTCGTGACGTGCAAACCATTGCCACCAAGAGTTCTGCAACAGCTACTGCTGCCGCTGGCACCTCAAATCTGGCTACTGTGAACCTGACTGGCGTGAGCGGTGCTACAGCGTTGTTCACAGATGCTTTGCAGAACCTGTCGGTGGTCGACTCTTCCACAACTGTGACACTCAACAGCAGCACTGGTAAAAACGCTGGTGCTCTGAACCTGACTGTTGGCAACTCTACAGCGACTGTTGATGCAAGCAACGTGACTTCTGTTGCGGTGACTGGTCAAGCAAGTGCCTATCAAAAGATTGCAGGCACAGCCATTGCCACCAACTCGAACACCGATTTGACATTGACAACGCCCAAAGCGACATCGGTTTCTTTCGCTGGTGCCGCTGATGTGACCTTGGCATCGTCCACTCTGACTGCTCTGACAGCCATTACAGATACATCCGCTGCCAAAGTGGCTTTGGGTGATCTGACAGCCTACAGCAAGCTGACTTCCGTGGATGCAAGTGCTGCAACTGGCAGCTTGACAGCAACAGTTGGCAGTACTGGCAACTACGGCCTTAACCTCAAGGGCGGTGCAGGTAATGACACTGTCACATTGAAAGCAGCCGCTACTTTGGCATCTGCTCTCGTGAACGGCGTGACCGTGTCTACGTCTATCGACCTCGGCGCAGGTAACGACAAGCTGCTGAATGGTGGTTCTGCTTCTGTCGGCGTGGGTACAGTGATTGACGCTGGTGCAGGCACTGACACAGTTGCTGCGACTTTGGTTAATGCAGGCAATGGTGGCTTGTTCAAGAACTTCGAAATCGTTGATGTCGTTGGTGCAACCGGTTCTTTTGATGCCGCATTGATGACTAATTCGACTGTCACAGGGGTCGCTGTCTCTGGAGATCTGGCAGGTGCAACCACTGTTTCGAACATTGCAGGCACAAACCTGACAGTGAACGTGACTGATACTAGTACCACCGCCGGTTCTTTGACAGCTACTTTGGCTACTTCGACAGGTACTGCAGACACTGCAGCCGTCACCTACGGCGCAACAAGCTCTGGTGCTACAACGTCTATCTTGACCTTGTTCAAAACTACTGGTATTGAATCGGTGTCCGTTGCTTCGGGTGGCACTTTGGCCGCAGTTGGTGACACTATCGCCAACACCTTGACTGGCTTTGAAGATGCGTCCAACAAGACCGCCACGATCACCATTACTGGTGACAAGGCGTTCACACTGGGTGCTTACACAAGCTCGTCTTCCTTCACGACTGGCGTGACTCAGAGCGCAACTGTTGCAGCTACACCTACTGCAGACCAAGTTGGTGCACTGAAAACCATTGATGGTTCTGCTGCAACTGGCGCATTGACGATTGTGGCGGGTACATCTACAGCCATCACAACCGGTAGCACTTCTTTCAAGAACGTCTATGATGGTTTGGTGATTACTGGTGGTGCTGGCGCTGATACGTTGGTCAACGATGCCAAAGCAGGTGTTGTGAACGGCGGTGCTGGCAACGACACAATTGTTGTGACTGGCGCTGGTGCCGTTGTTGATGGCGGTACTGGTAACGACACAATCGTGGTTGGTGCTTCTGTCTCTACAACTTTGACTGGCGGTACAGGCGCAGACACCTTTAACGTTGCATCAGCAACTGCTGGCTCTGGTCTGAGTGCCACACCTAAGGTTACATTGATTACCGATTTGGCAGTGGCAGATAAGATCCAGTTTGCAGCTGGCTCCACATCGACCACATTCACTACGACCAAAGTTGATGTTTCAGCTGCTGCTAGCTTCGCTGCTGCACTGGATCTTGCTGCTGCTAGTTCAACAGCGAGCACTACTGCATCGCTGGTGAAGTGGTTCCAATATGCCAACAACACCTATTTGGTCGAGGATGTGAGCTCCAGCACCTCTCTGGCGACTGGTGATGTGGTTGTCAAACTTTCGGGTTTGGTTGACCTGTCGACTAGCGCACTGACCTCCCCTTCTTCTGGTCTGTTGTTGATTGCCTAATCTCCCTAGGAGAAAAGCCCCTACCGCAAGGTAAGGGCTTGAGGTGAAAACCTTCCAACCCCGTCCCTCACAAGGGGGCGGGGTTTTTTATTGATACATGTCCATTCAACAGACTCTCGCCAAAGCCCAACACCACGTTCAGTCCGGGCAATACGATGCAGCCATCAAGCTGTACCGTGGGGTGCTGCGCCTGATGCCCAAGCAGCCGCAGATCAACAGCCTGCTGGGGGCTATGCTGATCCAGACCGGGCAAGCCGAAGCCGCTGCCGACGTGCTGGAATTGGCCTTTGCCGCAGAACCTGCCAAGCCGGAGCATTGGGTGCGGCTGATCGTGGCGCACCACCGTGCAGGCCATGTGCAGCGTGCCCGTGAACTGTTACCGCATGGGGTTGCGCTGGGGATTGCGCCGGAGCACATGGACCGCTTCAGGCAAGACCTGTCCGAGCCGCCCGAGCGTTCGGTGCAGGCGCTCAACAAAATGGTGGCCAGCGGCAAGCGGCTCAATGCAGAGATCGCAGCCCGGTTGCTGGTGTCCGACTACCCTGAAAGCCCGGCAGCCCAAGCCTGTCTGGAGCGAGTGCTGGCCATGGAGGCTGCTGAATGAACACCCCTGACCCTGACTTGCTGCGCGAACAGGCCGAAATCCAAGCCGAGTCCATCGGCTGGGTGCCATTGGAGGCTGGGGCTTACCTGCACGTGAGCGATGCCAACGCCACCGAGGTGCTGGTGGTGGGCGTGCCGCAGGCGGGGGATGCGGTGCTGCTGGTGGCGTGAACGCAGTGGCGCCAGCTGGTCAGCGCATTTTTTGAATCACTGCTTCCAAAAGGCTGGCGCTTTGTGCGGCGCTGACGCTTTGCTCCATCGCGTTGGAGATGACCGCTGACAGGCTTTCAGGTGCGGCTGTGGCTTGTTCGGCAGGGGTGACGGCTTCTTCAGTGCTGGTGGTGATCGGCTCGGGCTGCACCGCAGACGGGGGGTCAACGCTGGTGGCTTCTGCAGGGATCGTGCAGCCCGTTAGCGAGCCAGCGGCAATGCCGTACATGTGTTCCAGCGCTTGCACAAAGCGGTTGCTCTCAGGCAAGGCGCCGCTTCGGACCGCAGCAAAGGGGTCAAAGATTGCAGCAGCAGAATCTGTGGGCGGTGCCTCTTTGGGCTTGGTCACGGCTTGTTCCGTTTGTGCCTGCAAGTACTTCTGAAACCCTGATCCACTGGCCAGCACGGCATCTGCGTTTGCATCAGGCGCGGTGTACAGCGAACGGCCAAAGACCGTGGTGTTGAAATTGATGGGCATGGTGGAATCTCCTGCCCTTGAGATGCAATAACAATGCCCGGCAAGAACTTGCCGATGGACTCGGCCGACGCCATGCTGGATGAAGCCTTGAGCAGGATCGTAATGGCCGATTCGAGTAGGGGTTAATAGCTGTAGCGTGCGTACCAATTCTGATGCACTCAATGCGTGGAACCCATTCTTGATGTCCGTTTCTATGCCGCCGATATGGGGGCAGAGCAAGTGCGTGAATGGCTCAAACGCGTAGGAAGTAATCATGGGTAAGAAACACATTGGATCGAGTTTCGACGACTTCCTCGCCGAAGAGATGCACGCCTGACGCTGACAACGCTGGCAAGTGCAGCAGCAGCATTGGGCAAAAAGATCGACCTGCGCCTTGCTGCTTAACACGAGGGGTGCGTCAGCACATCTAACCAATCTGTGGAGTTAACTCCACAAAAAAGCCCCGCATCAGCGAGGCTTGATCAACCCGCTGACTCACGCCACCAGCAACACCGCATCCCCCGCCTGCGGCACACCCACCACCAGCACTTCCGTAGCATTCTCATCGCTCACGTGCAGGTAGGCACCCGACTCCAGCAGCATACACTCAGCTCACGAATTATTCTTTACCCAGCTCGATCAACAACCGCGCAGTGAGGTACAGACGAGGCACGATGGAGTCGATCTCGATGTATTCGTTTTTGGCGTGGTAGCCCCAGCCAGCCAGACCGAGGCTTTCTAGAACAGCGGCCTTGCCCGAACGGCTGGCGAATCCGGCATCGGTCCCTGCCCCTGTGCCTGGGTGGAAGATCAAGGGGCGACCATCCAGTTCGGCGTAGATGGCTTGCGCCGTTTTGGCCAGTGCCAACGTGCGGGCGTCACCTGCATAAGGTGGTCGGCCAATGAGCATGCTGTAGCTGGCTTCGGTGTCGGGCACTTTGCGCTCCAGGGCCTTGGCATTGAGTGCTGTTTGCAGCTTGGCGGCTGCATCGGCCGCGGTGAGGCGCATGTCTGCAGAGGCCGTGGCCCGGTCGGGGATCTGATTGCGCACCACACCCGATTGGCCTTGCGTCCAGTTCAGTTGCGCACCAGGAATACTCTTTGCAATGTCGGCCGTTTGCAGCAACTGGTGCGCCAGCTCGACCAGGGCGTTGCGTCCTTCATCAGGCGCCGCCCCCGCGTGTGCCGAGCGGCCTTTGACTTGGAGCGTGACGGTGCCCGTGCCAGCGGCGGCAAGCAACACCCCTTCGGCTTTGGCCACCGCTTTGGCGGCAGTGGGCTCGTAAGACAAAACCACGTCGTGCTCGGCCGCCAAGGCAGCAATGGTTTCGCCTGATCCGGCAGATTGCGATTCTTCATCGCCATTGAAAAGCACCGTCAGCTGGGCATAGTCGCTCCAGCCTGCGGCACGCAAAATGCGCAGGGCGTGCAAGATGACGGCGATGCCGCCCTTGTCATCGGCGATGCCCGGACCATAGAGTCGATTGCCTTCGAGCTTGATCGGCTCGCGGGCCAAGGTGCCGGGGTGGTAGATCGTGTCCATGTGCGCGATCAACATGATGCGGCGTTTGCCTGAGCCACTGTAACGGCCAATCAGCACATCGCCATTCACACCATTGGCTTTGCGCCGCTCCAGGCGAGCCCCAAGTGCCACAAGGCGATCTTGCAGGTGATCTGTCATGCGGGCCAGTCCCGGCGCATCCATGGTCCCGGACTCCATCGTCACCAGGGTACGCAATGTGTCCATAACCGGTGCTTGCTCGGCCTGTGCTGCGGCAAGCAAGGAGTGATCCAGAGCTGCTGTAGCTTTGAAAGCCAATAAGGCCAACGTCAGAGCGAAGGCATGTTGCAGGTGACGCATTTTTATTTCCATTCAAGCAGAGGGATGACTGTGGGCTAATTGTGGTTTTACACGACTGCAGCAATTCTGCCAATCGCTTGGACAATTGAGAGAACTGATCAGTTCAAGTGAAACTACGAACAGGAAGCCAAAGGTCAGCGCCGATGATGGTCATGGTCGGTGACGTAACTGAGTGAGCGCCAAGGTTCGCAAACTCACACCACCAGCACCTCGGTGGCATTTCAATCGAGGCCCGATCCTTGCGACTTCCAACTCTCGCAGTTGTCGGTTGATTGGATTTCAGGGTAAGAGTCCATGCGACCGACCCGACGCTCAAGCGGGGGAAGCATGAAATAGGTCATGCCACAGCGGTAACCAGAGGCGGCCGTATCGGAATACAACAGGTATGAGCAATTCAGGCAATTTCTGTTGGAGTCACGTCCCATGCCTAATGTCCTTCTTGAATGGGAGCAAGATGTTCATTCGGTCTTTGACATCTGGCATGCGGCTTGAGTTCTTGACTGTGATGTAAACGAACCACAAGCCCACGATCCTGACAATCAGCATCAGTGTTATGCGTGGTGTCGGATTGGCCAGTGCTTCCGCGTAGATGTTGAACAAATCAAAAACAAAGTTCACACACCCGACCATGAACATCGACGAAAACACGATGCCGGTGTACCAATTCCTGAGGTATGAATACACCCCCATTGCCCAGACACCCAACAGAAACCAACCCCGAAAATACAGAAAACGCCCCATTCTGACGAGTTCAGTCGGGTCTGAGGTCATGAGCCTCGCAATGTCATCTGTGAAGAAGAGCAGCCACATGCTGTTCATAAATGCCAGCGCGGCCAGATACCAGAACCGTACGGGGAAGAATCTGTCGATGGACTGGTTGGGGCTATACCCCCATTCCAGAATGAGTGCGTCCAGCTCGGCAACACTGACGAGTGGCTGTTGTTTGTCTGACATGGGTACTGCTATTAATAAACGGTGCCTGTTTATAACCTGCAATAACGCCTTGAAATATTGATACATACCACTATGGGCATACGCTTAGCCCACTAGTGACACATGCTTACCCCACCAGCAACACCGCATCCCCCGCCTGAGGCACCCCCACCACCAGCACCTCGGTGGCGTTGGCATCGCTCACGTGCAGGTAAGCCCCAGCCTCCAATGGCACCCAGCCGATAGACTCGGCTTCGATCTCGGTCAGTTCGCGCAGCAAGTCAGGGTCAGGTGTGTTCATTCGGCAGTCTCCATCGTCAGCACTCGCTCCAGACAGGCTTGGGCTGCCGGGCTTTCAGGATAGTCTGCGACCAGCAAACGAGCAGCGATCTCTGCGTTCAGGCGTTTACCAGTGACGATGAGTTTGTCCAGTGCCTGTAATGACCGCTCAGGCGGCTCTGACAGGTCTTTTCTGTACACGTCCAGCGTGTTTTGCGGGACACCCAGTTCTGCACCGAGTTCCAGTAGCTCACGTGCACGATGCACATGGCCTGCACGGTGGTGCGCCACGATCAGCCGCACCCAATGCTCCAGGTTGGCGGGTTCTGCGGCAAAGGCCACCTCCAGCACATCGCTGGCCGCCTCATGCTGGCCCACTTGGATCAATACGGCGCCCAGCAGGCTGTTGATCTGCGGCTGCTTGGACGTCAAGCGCAATAGGCCGCGATACAGCTTGATGGCTGCATCGTATTGACCAGCTTGCACGCAACGTTGGGCTTTGAAGAGAGTCTGTTGAATGGACATCAGGGAGTAAAGCCAGTAAAGAAACAGAGAAATCATGGACGCAAGACATGCCGCCTGTGCAATTACGAGCAACGCGACAAGGATGCTTCTTTTTGTTCAATGGCGTGCGTAACAGTTGGGTCTCACAAAAAGAAACCCCGCCCCCTTATGAGGGGCGGGGTTGGAAGGTTTTCACCTCAAGCCCCAGCCTTGCGGCTTGGGCTCATCTCCGGCGGAGATTAAGCTGTGTGAGTTGCAAAGGCAGTGGTCAGGTCAACTGTACCCACCAGCTTGATGGCCAGGTCACCAGTTTCCAGTGTGCCGTTGCCGCCATCGCTGAACAGGTAGGTGCTGCCGTCGAAAACGAACTGAACAACTTTGCTATCAGTATTGGATTTGGCCGCGGCTTGGACGAAGGCCAGAGCCAGCGTTGTAGAAGAGGACGCAACCGTCATCTTCTCAATACCGGGATTGGCACTCGAGCCGTCCAGAGTCAGACCAGCAAAGATCAGCGAATCAACGGTAGAAACACCAGCAGTGGCCGATTCCTGCACAGCGTCGAAACCATAAATGGTGTCCATCTTTCCATAAGAAGATCCGCTGTCGGTAATCGCGTCCGTACCTGAACCCAGCTTAATGGTTTCCGCAACGTTGGTGTTGGCAGTGAAGGTCAGGCCGCCAGTAACGTTTCCTTTGCTGGTGCCGAAACCAACAGTGCCACCCAAGGCGGATGCATCAATGGTAACCAGCTTGGTTGCTGCGTTAGCAGGAGAACCAGTGGCGTTGCTGTTGTCGATGGTGGCGAAACCGTTACCAGTCAGTGTCACGCTGGTCAGTGCTGCCAGATTGTTCGATGTGCCCTTGACCACAGTCAGAGACACACTTGCGTTATGGTCACCGGACGGGCTGGTAGACGCATTGGCTGCGTTGGTCAGGTTCACTGTCAGTGTCTTGATGTCACCATCAACTGTGGCAGAAGCCGCAGTTGATGTCGAGGAAGTGACATTCACGGTAGCAGCGCTTGCGTTCAGCGTCAGAGTCTTGTTAGCACCTGTTTCAGTGACATTCAGCGTTGTGGCACCGTAAGTCAATGGGGTGGTGGTGCTGTCGTAGTCAGCGGCTGTGGCAGTCAAATCGCCTTTAGCAGTCAAGGCTTGTGTCGTGACTTTGGTCACAGTGGAGTTGTCATCAAAAGTGAAGGCGCTGTAAGTGCCGGTCAGCTTGGAGGTGTCCAGAGTGATCGCGTTTGCGAATTCCATTTTCTGGAAGTTCACAAGGGCGGCGTTAATCAAGGCGTAGTCAGCCAAGGACTGTGTACCACTGGTGTTTGAGAACTTGATGGAGTTCACGCCTGCACCGCCATCGATGATATGGCCAGCAACCAATGCCTGAGTCAGCGTGATGCTGTCATCGCCGCTACCACCCTTGAGGGAGCTGATGTCGTTCATCACCTTAACAGCCAGCTTGCCAGTCAAAGCGGAAGCATCCAGCGAAGCGACAATGGAAGAGGACAGGGTAGAGTTTCCAGATGCGGAGTACTCACCCAGGTCCACGTTGCCGGAACCTGTCACCACAGTTTTTGTCGAACCTTTTTCATCCAGATACAAGGAAGTGGTTTTCAGATCGGCCGCTGCATTGATGGTCACAACCTGGGAGTTCGTATCGTCGTAAGTGGAACGCCACTCATCGAAATTGATGCCCCAGTTTCCAGAGCCTGTGAATTCAGATTTTTTGACAACGTTGACATTCACGGTATTGAAGCCGTAAGCGCCGAAACCGCTGTTAGCACCTTTGGTTGTGGAAACATTGTCCAAGGTGATGTTAGCGACGTTGTTGGCAGCTTTGGCGGTAGTGTTGCTGTCGTTGTTGGCATCTACCATGGCCCACACATCTGCAGAATCCTTGATGACGATGTTTGATGTCACTTTGGCATCGCCGGTTTGGTAGATGAAGACTTCTGCATCGTTATAGCCGCTGCCATCAGAAGTGGCGCCAATCATATTCAAATTGGCGGTAACGACAGCTCCGGCATTACCTGTGTTATTCACATAAATGTCTTGCTCAGTGTAGTCGCCGGAACGATTGGCCACATTCATGTTGAGCGCATTGAGCGTGGCGGTGATTGTCGTAGCCTTGGACAAACCATTGGTGTTGCCGTTGCCGTCATCGCCATGGTAAAACTCGCCATCGCCATCAGTTGCTGTGGCGTTGCCCATGAACGTGTCGTTGAAAGTCACTGAAGTTGCGGTTGTGGGGGCAAAGTAGAAATACGCACCACTACCGTCAGTACCGGCACCCTGACCAGTTTCAAAAGTCAGTGCAGAACCTTCTTTAACGCCGTAAACGTCAGCCCAGTCAGTGTTCTTGAGCGTGATGTCGCTGATGCCATTGACCGTGCCGTTCACATAGACGTTGTCCGTGTTACGCACGGCATCATCGATCACGAGTTTTTCAACATTGCTGATCGACACAGAACGCAGATCAATCGTCGAGCTTCGGTTGGACTCTTCAGTCGTAACAACTTTCAGAGTGTCAACGCCGGCCCCACCGTTGATCACATCGGCTGCGTTCAGGGTGTATTCAGATTTAGTGTACACGTAGCCCGGGTAGGTATTTGTAGACGTGTAAGCTTCTTGATTCCACGTCATGATGCGAGTTGACGTGTCGACATCCGTAGCATGGCCGCTGGCATCAAGCACGGAGAAGTCAGGCAATTGCAGACCAGCGGTCGGCGATGTAACAACCACATTATGACCTGCAACAGTAGCAACAGTAGTGCCTGCGGCTGCGTTCATGGCATTCGCAATAGCAGTCGCTGCATCAGCCAATGTCGGCGTACCACCCAACGCAGCAGTGGTTACCGACACACCGCCATAGGTGACCGTGAACTCTCCAGTCGCGCTGGGAGCGGTCGCGCCACCAGCAAGATTGAGAGTGATCAAATCTACTTGCTTGACTGCAGGATATGTATAGACATTGCTTGAGCTGTACCCCAGGTGATCAACCACATTGTGACCTTGAGCAATGATGGTGTCATTGCCGGAGGTGCCAGTAAAGGTGTCCACACCCGTAGTGAGCGGCACAGGCGTATCTCCTAACTGCCTGTCAATAAACAAGTATTTCTTTCAGCTCCCAAGATCAACGCTACGCCAACGCTATAGATGCCTTTGAGATGCGGTTGATCTGATGCGTTTTTCTACCATCTAGTGCTTGTTTTTTTGGCAGTTTCAGGCGGTATCTTCATCCTCTTTCAACCACGAAGGACTGCGATGACCACCGCCCAGCTGACCGATGAAATCCTGGCTCAACTGATCTGTCCGCCTGACAGGGCGCATTGGGAGGTGCTGGACTCCCAGATCAAGGGTTTGTATGTGGACGTTTTGCCCAATGGCCGCATGTCCTGGCGGCTGCGTTGGTACGAAAAGCGGGACGGCAAGTACCCCAAGAAGGTCATGACTCTGGGCAATGCCCGTGTGCTGACGGTGGACGAGGCCCGACTGGAGGCCCGCACGGTCTTGCGCAGACTGTGGATCGGAGCAGACCCTAAAGCCGAAGTGTTGCCTGGTGCCGGCCCGACACTGGCCAGCTTCATCGAGCAGCAGTACCTGCCATTCGTCAAGACCTACAAGCTCAGCTGGAGTTCTGACGAGAGCACTTTGCGCAACCACGCCATACCTGCCTTGGGGATGTTGCCCATGGGGCAGATCTCGGTACCGCAGTTTTCAAGGTTGGTGCAAAGCATGCTGGATAGGGGGCTGGCGCCTGGCACGGTCAACAAGATACTGATCTTTTTGCGCTACGCCTATAAGCTGGCACTGCGCTGGAAGGTGGAAGGCGTGACACACAATCCGGTCACAGAAGTGCCCAACCTGCGCAACGACTACAAGATCGAGCGCTATCTGACCCGAGACCAAATGGGGCGACTCCTGGCCGCTGTGCGGCGCAGCGAGAACACTGTGCTTGGGCACATTGTGCCTTTCCTCATTTACACGGGCGCACGCAAACGCGAGGTGCTCAACGCACGCTGGGCCGACATTGACTGGCGGCGCAAGTCCTGGGCCATTCCGCGCACAAAGTCGGGCAAAGTGCGTCATGTGCCTTTGTCCAAAGGGGCGCTTGAGATCCTCCAGGCCATTCGCCCGGTGCCTACGCTGGGTGGGCCGCGCTTGCCGGAGTTCATCTTCATCAATCCGCGTACAGGCAAGCCGTTTGTGACCATTTTCATCAGCTGGAACACCGCCCGGTGCGAGGCCGGTTTGCCAGAGTTGCGGCTACATGACTTGCGGCACAGCTTTGCCAGCTTTCTGGTGAACGCGGGTCGTAGTCTTTACGAGGTACAGGAACTGCTGGGCCACGCCAGCATTCAGACCACCAGCCGCTACGCTCACCTGAGCCGCGAACGTCTGGCCGAGGCAGTGGAGTTGATTCCTAGGGCATGAAAGGGGCCGCCCGAACAATAAAAAACCCCACCCCCTTGTGAGGGGTGGGGTAAGGCGCTTCTTGCTACATCCCAACCTTGCGGCTGGGAGGTGGTTTTTTAAGCCAGGGTGATAACGCCAGAAGCTGCAGTAGCTGTACCGACGTAGCCGACCAGGACGATGGCTTCGGTAACAGTCGCAGTAGATGTCGAGCCATCAGCGTCGTACACCACCAGAGAGTCAGTACCTGTGGCGGATGCCGTGAAGGTCTGAGCTGTCACGTCGTAGATACCTTTGACCAATGTGGCTGTAGCCGCAGCAGCGCCAGCAATGGTGGTGCCCAGTGCGCCAGTGATAGTCGTGTCAGCCAAGCTGATGGTGTCACCAGCCTTGAGACCTGTCACGATGTCAACACCAGCCAAGCTGCTAGCAGCAGCAGTGGCCATTGCAGCGGCAGTAGCAGCAGACAATGTCTGGCCTGCAGCTGTATAGCCGATGCCGTCCATCACGCCAGCAACGTGTGCGCCGAAGGTGATCTTGTCAGCACCTGCACCGCCCACAATGTAGTTGCCGCCTGTGCCCACAACAATCGTGTCAGCGCCAGCGCCGCCAGTGATGGTGTTGTAGCCGTTGCCAGCTGTCACAGTACCACCGCTGAAGCCAGAGATGGTGTTGTTGCCGTTACCAGCAGTGATCACGTCAGCACCGCCACCGCCAGCGATGGTGTTGTTGCCTTCGCCTGCGCTGATGGTGTCAGCAGCTGCACCGCCAGTGATGGTGTCAGCAGCTGCGCCGCCGGTCAGGACGCTGGCCAGAGCGTTACCTGTCAATGTGTTGGCCTTGGTGGCGCTACCAATGATTTGCAGACCATTGCCTGTTGACAAGGATGCATCAACAGTCACTGCGCCTGTCGCAGCAGAGGCGTCGATCACAGTGTTGGCATTCAGGGCCAAAGCACCGGTGGTGATGCTGGAGGTCTTGGCACCTGCCACAGTCACTTTGGTCAGCGCTGTTGCGCTGGTCAGTGCAGACACAACCACGTTGTCGTTGGCAGTCAGGTTGAGGGTTTCAACGCCGCTCAGAACCGGGGCAGTCAAAGTGATTGTGCTGGTGGTGCTTCCACCATCGTCCACTGTGATGCCCACTGTGTCGAGCTGACCAACAGTGATAGCGCCAGTCACACCAATGGTGTAGGTGCCCGATGCGGTTGCTGTGATAGCAGCAGCTTGTGCTGCGGTCAAGCCAGTCAAGGAAGTGGTACCACCGTTGAGCACTTCAGAAGTGAAGGCCGAAGCAGTGTACTTGCTTGCATCAACAGTCAGACCAGAGGCCAGGCTCAGGATTTCAAAGTTGGCGTACTTGGGGGCCTTGGTGGCGTCGTAGCCAGACAGGTTCAGGCGGTCGCCTGTGCCTGCACCAGCGTCCACAGCCACTGTGGAGGCGCCAGCACTGGTCACAATGTCGTTGCCTGTGCCGCCGGTGTACTTCTGGCCAGCAGCCAGAGTCACGGTGTTTTTACCGCTCGAGGCAGAAGCATCGATCACGGCAGCAGCGTCAGCAGTCAGTGTGCCCAGGTTCACGCCAGCAGTACCAGAGATGTTGATCTTGGTTGCTGCAGCAGTGGTCAGTGCTGTCAGAACGTTCTGAGCAGTGCCGTTGGCGACGATGTTCACTGTGGTTGCTGCTGTGTCGGTGTATGTGCCACCAGTCACAGCTTCCAGTGTGAAGATGTCAGCGTGAGCAACGGTGGTGTTCACCACGGTCACGTTGGCGCTCATGTCTTTGGCGGACACGTTGGTCAGGACACCACCGGTCAGCGTGCTGGCACCAGCGTTTTCCAGAGTGACAGTCGTCAGAACGTTGTTCAGAGTCGAGCCGTCGGTGATTGTGTTGGTCGCACCCACGTTGCCCTTGACGCTTGCGCTGGCCAGAGCAGTGTTGGTTGTCGCTGTCACAGACACGCCATCCACCAGGCCGAGCTTGGTGTTGTCAGCTGCAACAACTGTGTCGGCAGCGTTTTTGGCTGCAAGAGCTGTGGCGTCGTTGACAACGTCAGCAGCGGCAGCGGCAGCGCTGGCGGCAGTAGCGGCTGTTTGCAAAGGTGTCACCAGGGCTTGAGCAGCAGTGCGAGCAGCGGCCACTGTGGTGGGCAGTGCGGCGATGAAAGCTGCGTCGATAGCCACTTTGTCAGCGGCAGTGATGGCGCTGACTGTCACAGCGGCTTGTGTAGCGGCTTGAATGGAGCCAGCAGCTTGAGCAGCGGACACGCCAGTTGCAGCAGCAATGGCAGTGGCCAATGTGGTCAGCGATGTGACTTTGGTAGCTGCGGTTGTTTTTGCAACGCCAGAAGCGTCTGTGTCGCCTGTTGCGGCAGTGTTTGCGGTCGTTGCAGCAGTTTGTGCAACCACGTCAGCAGCAACCGTAGCGGCAGAAATGGCCTTGAGAGCCGTAGCCGTCACAGAGGTGCCGTTTGTGAAAGTGATCGCGCCGTCGTTGGCCGTAGCGGTCAGTGTGCCAGCACCTTTAGCGCCAACAGTACCTGTGGCGAACGAGTTGGAAGCAGTCACGTTACCAGCGGCTGCTGTGGTGGCGCCAACAGCAACGTTACCTGCAGTGCTGTTGCTCACGACAACGTTCTTGCCGCCATCAACTGCAACGCCAGCCAGGCCGTTGAGCACGTTGACGTCGGTTGTAGCTGCGGCCTTGACGCCAGCAATGGCAGCGCTGCCAGCAACGTTCAGGGTCTGCAGACCAGTCCAGCCGCTCACGTCGGCTGCGGTAATGGCAACAGAAGCCGTCAGGTTGGCAACTTCAATGTTTTTCACTGTAGCGCCGGTGGCGGCGGTCAGGTCACCAGCAAAAACGACGTTGGCGGTGTCAGTACCGGCGCCACCGTCGATGTTGTCCAGAGAAGAGAAAGCACCAGAAACGGCGTTGATTGTGTCGTTGCCAGTTGTGCCAGAAACAACATCAATACTAGTAGTGAGCGTGAAAGTCTGGCCGATAGCAGCGCCAGCAGTGATGCTGATGTCGGCTGTGTTGGAAGCTGTGTACAGCTGAGCGGCAGCAACTTGTGCGTCCCAAGCGGTAGCAGCAGCACCGTAGGTAGCAGACAGGTTGGCATCGTCAGCGATGTTGGCCCACAGGTTCAGGATGTTCTTGACGGCCACGCCCTTTGTGGAGGCAGTAGCGGCGTTCAGAGTAGCCACGATGTAGTTGGTGGCGTCGGTCACTGCAGCGGCAGTCAGACCGTTTTGGCCAGCAACGATGCCCAGGTTGGCAACCATGATGGCGGCAACTTGTGCGCTGGTCTTGGTGCCGAAGCTGCTGGTGTAGTAGCTGTTCAGGGCGTTGTCCAGGCCACCGGCGGCGGTGATGTCAGCCAGAACGGCAGCGTTTGTAGCGGAACCCAGTTGGATGCCGTACAGGCCGTTGGCGAAGCGTGCGATTTGCACTGCATTGGTAGCAAGAATTGCCATTTGATTTCCTTTTCAGTTAGTGAAAATTCAGTTTTCTTTGCAAAGAAAGCCGAGTACGAGTTGGAACACCCACACTCGCCTGAACGCCCTCTTTGGTTTTGGCAGTTTTGGCACTGCAAACAAAGACGCTCAAGCCAATCCGGCTGATGCCTCAAGACCCTGTGTACAGATGGAGTTACCCCCATAGGAGACACGTGGTCCTAGGACATGGCACGGATTCTAACTATCAGTATCTGGGTTTTTTGTGATTCGGATCACACGCGCAACATATTTTGCGTTTTGTTGCGAATAGGCGTCAGTATTTTGATTATTTTTGTTTTCAATTAACAATTTTGCGCTTAATTGATGGCCCAGCGCAGGCCGCCGTAGACAGACAAATTCCTGATATTTAACAAGGTGTTAGTGGATTTTTGTGAAGTGGATTCAACATCCAGCCCCACACTCCAGGCGCCCTGGATGGGCAGCCAATAGCCCATGCCGCCGTCGTGGCGACGGGTGTGGGTCGGGTCTGTGCCCAGCAGACCGCTGAAAACTTGCTCATCGTGGCTTTGGCTGTAGCGGTACCAGGCGGTCCAGGTGCCTGGGCGGCTGGTCAGGGGCAGCGTCAGGCTGCGTTCGTGCCGCACATAGGCCTCGGCCCGGTGTTTGATGCCGCCGGGGCGGGTGGCGTCAAGGGGCGTGTCGCTGCCGGTGGCCAGGCCCAGGGTGGTTTCTGCCGGGGCTTTGCCGACCGCCAACGGGCTTTGGCGGCAGACACCCTCGAGCCGCAGGTGCTGGTAGTTGCCGTCCAGGATGGGGGAGCTGAGGTAGCGCTGCTCGGTGCGGCCCAGGGCCATGGCGCCTTTGCAGTCGGCCAGTTGCCAGAAGGGTTCGTATTTGAGGCTGTAGGCCTGGTCGCGGTAGCTGTAGTTGCCCACCTGGCTGAACGCGTGTGCGCCCAGGCTGGCCTGCATGACGCCCGGCCCCAGTGGCAGGGCGTAGGCGGCAGCGCCTTCGGCCAGTTGGGTGTCGTTGACGGTCTGGCCGTTGGCACGGCGGCCTTGCATGGCCAGGTTCAGGCGCAGTTCGCCGTCGCCCACGGGGCGCACGCCCTGCACAGCGGCCAGCAGCTTGAGTGCGGCGCCGGCTTTGGGCCGTTCGGAGTCGGCCAGGGGCACCTCGACCGGGCCGCTGGTCAGGTTGAGCGTGAGCGATGTGGTGTGGGTGGCGCTGGCCAGGTTGGTTTCGTGGCCCAGGCCGGTCTGCACGAGCCCAGCCCAGGTCCAGGCGGGGTCTGCCACGGCGCTGGCGGCGGCTGCCGCGTGGGCATGGGGGCTGGTCAGGCCGTCGTTCAGCCATTGCTTGAGGTCGGGCTGGATGTCAGGCCGCTGTGCGACCTGGCGCACCAGCTCACGCGCCTGGGCGCGCTGGCCTTGCTGGGCCAGGGCCTGGGCAAAGTCGAGCTGGGCACCGGCCAGCTCGGGGTTGAGGAGCAGGGCTTTTTCAAGCTCGGTGGCGGCGTCTTGCGGCCAGCCAGCGGCCAGCAGCAGTGCGCCGCGGTGGGCGTGGTAGTCGGCCCGCATGTCGCAGGCCTCGGCCAGTGGGGCGAGTTGGAGCAGCTGGTGGCGGATCTTGTCTTTGCCCTGGGGCAGTTCGCCGCCAAAGAGTGGTTCGGGGCAGTGGGCCTGGGCAGTGAGTGCGGCGGCTTGCACGCCTGGCGTTGACAGGCTTGGCTCGGGCGTGGCCAGGGCGGGCACGGCAGTGGCCAGGGCGGCCAGCGTCAGCAGGCAGCGGGCCGGTGTGCGATTGACAGGCATGGGCGTTGCGGCCACAGCTTGTGCAACCGCAGGGGGGGAAGGCGTCATTTAAAAGGCCAGCGCCTTGTCTTGCTCGACGCTGTAGACCAAGTGTAAATGGTTGGCGTCGTACTGCACCGGCAGGGCATGGACCTTGCGGGGCTGGCTCAGTCCGGCCAGCAGGAAGTCGCCCAGGGGCTTGGCGTCAGCTGTGCCCGATTGCAGGACCACTTGCGGGCCCAGCAAAATGGGGTAGGCCATGTCGGCGGTCAGGGCTTCCAGGCGGGAGGCAATGGTGACGGTCTCGCCCAGTACCGAGTGCACGCGGCGGTGCGCCGGGCCAAAGGAGCCGACCATGACGGGGCCGGTTTCGATGCCGATGCCCAGGTCAAGCGGCGGTGTTTTGCGCGAGGCCACGCGGGGCAGCTGGGCCACGCCCTCTTGCCATATCTGGGTGGCGGCGCCCACAGCTTTGGCGGCGTGGTCAGCGCAGGGGGTGGAGCCGTTCCAGACGGCCATGATGCTGTCGCCGACCATTTGCTCGACCACGCCACCATGCTGGCTGACGATGCGGTCCAACGTGGTGTAAAACAGGTGGAGCACGGTGGCCGAGTCTTCGGGGGAGCGGCCTTCGCAATAAGCCGAGAAGTTGCGCAGGTCCACAAACATGACCGTGGCTTCTTGCCGTTGGGCTTGCACCTGGGCGCTGGGGCCTTCAAAGGCGACTTTGCGGGCTGCGCCTTCGGGCAGGTAGCTGCTGAGGTTGTGGAACAGGCGCTCGCGCTCGAAGCGCACGCGCAGCATTTCAGCGACCAGCACCAGGGCCGAGGACAGCAGCACAAACAGCGCTGGCACGCCCCAGGCCAGCACCTGGTGCTGCGCCAGCAGCGCGTAGGCGTGCACTGCAAAGAGGGCTGCCGTGTTGAGCACGGCGGCCAACGGCACCGTAACGGCCGCACCCGGGCGGCGCCAGAGCAACAACCCCAGCAACACGGCCACACTGGCGAGCGAGCTCAGCCAGAGCCACAGACGCGACCAGGCGGGCACGGCGGGGGTGCGGTTGTCCAGCGCAGCAGACAGCAGTTGTGCGTGGACTTCGATGCCGCCCACGGCACCGCCTTGCGGGGTGGCCACGGCGTCGCCCGCGCCCATGGCGGTGGAGCCGACCAGGGCCCAGACGTTTTTGAGCAGGCCCGGGGGCACTTTGCCGGCCAGCACGTCGGCAGCAGAGACGGAGACAAAACCGTTGCGCGGCACCTGGTAGGACACCAGCAGCTCGCCGCGGTCGTTGGTGGGCAGTTGCAGGTCGCCCAGCTCGATGGCTTTGTGCTGGCCCAGGAAGCCGGGACGCGTGACCCAGCGGGGTTCGGTGCTTGTGGCGGCGGCCAGGGCGGACACGGTCAGTGCGGGGTAGGCCTTGCCTTCAAAGCAGATGAGTGCAGGCACGCGGCGCACGGCGCCGTCGGCGTCGACCACGGGAGTGATGTGGCCCAGCGCAGGGCCAGCCGCGCCGCCCAGCAGGCTGGCGGCGGGCGCCATGTAGCCGTAAGCGGCGGTGGCCGATTGGGCGCAGACTTTGGCGCTGTCGGCAGCGGGCAGTGCGCCAGAGAGTTGGCCCGTGCGCACCAGGGGTTCGGGGTTGAGTGCAAACAGCTGTGCAATGACGGTGGGGGCGCCTTGCTGCAGCGCCTGGCGCAGCGCGGGGTCCTGGGCTTGCTGGCCGTCAAACAGGATGTCTACGACCTTGAGGCCGACGCCTTGCTGGTCCAGCGCGCCCAGCAGCTGCGCCACGCGCTCGCGGGGCCAGGGCCAGGGGCCGAGAGCCTGAACGCTTTTCTCGTCGATGTCGACCACGACCACACGCTGCTCTTGCGCGGCGCTATCGGCCAGCGACCAGGTGCGGCTGGTCAGGCGGTCGTTCCAGGCGTCGAGTGCGGTGGGGGCCAGCAGCTGCAGCAGCAGAACCAGCGCAGCAGCCAGCGCCAGCGCCAGGGCGCGCATCCAGGCGGGGCTGAGCAGGAGTCGGCTGGCTTGCATGTTCAGCGGCCCCACAAGGTGGCGCCGCTGAGGCTGCCATTGCCCACGGGGGCGCGGAAGAAGTAACCGGCCTGACGCCCATTGAGGGTCAGGGCACCGCCCAGGCTTTGGCCATTGGCACCAGAGCCCAGAAAGATGCCGGTGTTGGTGTCGATCTTGCCGGTGAACTGGATGTTTTGCGCCGCGATGCCGTCGGCAGAGACTTGCAGCTGCGTAGCGTAGCTGCGTTGGGCAAAGTCGATGCTGAAGGTGCCCGAGTTGACGTTGGCCGCCACGATGTCGTTGGAGGGCTGACGGTACTGGGCTGTGGACGCGCCGAGCTTGAAGTCCACCTGGTTGTTCAGGCTGGGCAGCAGGTTGGGCGAGCCAGGGGTGCGGAACAGGAAGTAGTAGCCGTCACCCACGGTGACTTCTGTGCCGGCCAGGGCCTCCCTGAAGCCGATGGTGAGGTTGTCGCCCTGGAGCGGAGCGCGGCTCCAGCGGCCCCAGACCAGGCGGGAGGCGGTGACCAGGTCTTCCGGGCGGACGTGTTCTTTGCTGGCCGAGGAGGCGCGGTCGGCGCCGTCCTTGAGCTGGGCGTCCTGAGGCTGGAGTTTGCCAGCGTCTTTTTGGCCGGGCACCAGCTGGAAGCCGGGGTCCACCGCGCCGTTGCGATAGACGAGTGCCATGCCGACCATTTCGGCGGTGAGTTCACGGGCACGGCTGGTAGCGCAAACGCCCAGGGCGTCGGCGCGGCAGCCTTGGTCAAACGGGGCCATGACGATGGCGCCCTGGTTGACGGTGACGCGGGTGGTTTCCTGTCCGGTCTGGGTGACGAAGTCGGTGCCTTTGACACCGATGGCCACCAGGGGCGTGTTGAGCCGGAATTTGTCTTTGGCGGCCTGGGCTGCTGCCCCGGAGATGGAGCGGACCTCACCCTTGCTGAGGGACAGGCGAACCACCGAGGCAGCGGGGTCCGCCGGGTTGTATTTGAACTCGTGGACGGTAAAGACCGAGTTGGGCCGGACACTGACCAGCGCGCCGTCGACAAAGCGGATATGGACGTGGCCGCTGGCCGAGGTCTTGATGATGTCGCCTTCGCGGATGTGCTTGCCCTTTTGGGCTTGCGCGGTTTGCTCAGCTTCACGCTCAACGTCTGACTGGCCAATGACCAGGGTGATTTCACCCACCGAGGCCTGCACAGGCATGGCCACCGCCCAACCGCACAAAAGCAGCAGCACAGACCAGGTGGCCAGGCGTCGGCAAAGTGAGCGCAGGGAATGGGGAGTCATGACCGGGATCGAGCTGGGCGGGGAAACAGAATGGGCGTGTAATTGAAAACGGGAACGGCTATTTTAGGTATTGCTCACTTTGGGGGCATGTGCGTCCAATCACATGCATGCGCACAAAGCTTTGTTGCAAGTTCAGCCGGACCGATCGCCAAGATTACAATTTTTTGATTACTCTCAGCGACTGCACTCTATTTCATAATACTTGGTTCATGGCGATCCACACATCCTTGTTGCAGCAGTTCTCACTGCTCAGGCATTTGCCTGCGGCAACGCTCCAACAATTGGCTGACCACTCGGCCCTGCGGTCTTTTGCCCGCAGGGAGGTGGTGCTGGGCAAGGAGACGCCTGTCGAGTCCTTGTTTTTCTTGCTTGAGGGGCGTCTGCAGGCCACCGACTTCACGCTGGACGGGAAAGAAGTTGGGCTGTATTTCGTGGAAGAAGGGCAGTATTTCGGTGAAATTGCCATGCTGGACGGGCTGGCGTATCCCGAGATCATGATTGCCAACAAGAAGTCCCAGGTGGTGCAGGTGCCCAATCGTTTGATTCGTGGTTTGATTCTGGAGCACCCCAAAATGACCGAGGACGTCACGATTGGGTTGGCCCAGCGCGTGCGCGAGCAAAGCGAACAGCGCCAGATTTTGAGCATCAACAACCCGCTGCAGCGGGTGTGCGCGCAGCTGCTGCTGCTGCTGCGGCATGCTCCAGGCGGCAACGGCGCCAACCCCGGCACCCAGGAACAACGTGAATTGCCTGGCGCCCCGACGCATCAGGAACTGGCCATGATGGTCAATCTGAGTCGGGAAACAGTGACCCGCGTTTTTCAGGTGCTTCAGGCCCGGGGCGCCCTGGACCGCCAGGCCGAAAGCCTGAACGTGGATGTGCAGCGTGTCATGGAGCTGACCCAGAATGCCGAGTAACCCGTGGCTGGCTTATCTGTGGCCCTGGCGCTACCGGGACCTGATCTGGCAATTTTCCCGGCGCGAGGTGCTGACCCGATACCGCGGGTCATGGCTGGGCATGGGCTGGTCGGTGCTCACGCCGCTGGCGATGCTGCTGATTTACACGCTGGTTTTCAAGCATGTGTTTCAGGCTCGCTGGCCTTCGTCTGCCGAAGGCAGCAATTTTGATTTCGCGCTGAACCTTTATGCAGGCCTGATCGTTTTCAACTGGACGGTGGAGCTGCTTGCGCGAGCCCCCAGGCTGATTCTGGACCAGCCCAACCTGGTCACCAAGGTGGTGTTTCCGCTGCCGGTGCTGGCCTGGTCTGCGTTGCTGGCTGCGGGCTTTCAGACGCTGATTTCCACATTGCTTTGGCTGATCGCTTGCGCCCTGGGTGGCCATGTGCCCAGTGCTTTGTGGTTGATGGCTCCTGTCATCTTGCTGTCTTTTGCGCCTTGGCTGTTGGGCATGAGCTGGCTGCTCTGCAGTCTGGGGGTGTATCTGCGCGACCTGTCTCAACTGGTGGCGTTGGCCATGTCTGGTTTGATGTTTTTGTCGCCGGTTTTTTACCCCACACAAGCACTGCCTGAATGGCTGCGCCCCATGGCGCAATGGAATCCTCTGACAGGCCCCATTGAAGCCTTGCGGGATTGTGTGTTGACTGGCGTCATGCCCAATGCGTGGCTCATGGCCACGAGCACGGCGATGGGCCTGTTGACTTGCGTGTTGGGTCTGGCGCTGATGCAGCGCATCAAAAGCGGGTTTGCCGATGTCCTCTGAATTGCAATCCCATCCGATCGTGATTGAATTGACCGGCACGGCCAAGCGCTATGCACGCAAGGCCAAACCCGCTCGGCGTTTGTGGCAAGCACTGTGGGGGCAAACACCAGAGGGCACTGACACGAGTGAATTCACGGCGTTGCATCCGAGCACCCTGAGCATTCGCCAGGGCGAGGTGGTTGGCATTGTGGGCAAGAATGGCGCAGGCAAGTCCACCCTGCTGCAAATCGTGAGTCAGACCTTGAGCCCGAGTGAGGGAAGCATTCGTGTCACGGGCCATGTGAGCGCCATTCTGGAATTGGGTGCCGGGTTCAACATCGAGTTTTCTGGCCGGGAAAACATCCACCTGGCCATGGCCACTGCGGGTTTGAACAAAACGCAAACCATGGCCCGCATGGAGGAGATCATTGATTTTTCGGGCATCCGGGATTTCATTGATCAACCGCTCAAGACGTATTCCAGTGGCATGTATGTGCGCCTGGCTTTTGCGATTGCGACTTGCTCGGAGCCGGACATTCTGGTCATCGACGAAGCGCTGTCGGTAGGTGATGGCGAGTTTGCCCGCAAGTCGTTTGATCGGATCATGAAGCTCAAGCAACGCGGCACAACCATTTTGTTTTGCTCGCATTCGCTGTTTCACATCGAGGCTTTGTGTTCTCGTGCGCTGTGGATCGATGGTGGAAAGATCGTTCGCGACGGTCACCCACATCAGATCATTCCGGCATACCAGGACTTTCTGGATGGCGCAAAGATTCAGCCCGCGCCTCCAGCCGCACACGAAACTGCAGACACCGCCCCGGACGCCGGAGGCAGCGAGGCGGCCATCGCGGAGGGTTCGCCTGGTGTGTCGCCTGGTCGCATGCGCAAGCTGAGCTTTGTCGTGGACCACCCAGGCCAGGCGTCCACCACTTATTCGAGCGGCAACACGGCCACCCTGCGCAGCAGAGAAGGTGCGTTTCGTGTGCAAGCCCAGTTTGATTCAGACCCCAGACTGCCTGCCCCTTCGTTTGCCGTGACGCTGCACAGCATGGATGGCCGGATCATTGCCAGCGCTGGCGCCTGGAATGACCAGATCACGCTGCAAAGGGCCAACGATGGTTCGGGCTGGGTGGAGGTCTGTTTTGATGCGCTGGCTTTGCTCAAAGGCACTTACACACTGAGCGTATTCCTGTTTTGCGAGCGTGGCTTGCACATCTACGACAACGCCGACCACATCCTGCATCTGGAAGTGGTGCAGGACGGGATCGAGCAGGGCTTGTTTCATGTGCCGCGCACGTGGTCTACCAGCGCATGGGGCAAAGCGTGATGGATTTGCTGGATTTTTTCGAGCATGCCTGCGCACAAGTTGCGCCCGGCGATGCGGTGGATACCCGCATGGCTGCGCAAGCGGATCAATGGCTGCATGTTCAGGCTCTGGCAAAACGACTGGGATTCACCGAGGACGCAACGCAACCCGGTGTCTATGTGAATCAACGCGAAGATCGGTTCTGGACCTTACGCTGGGTTCGCAAGAACGACTTTGCAGCATGGCACGCGCTTTTTCGGGTGTGCTTTGGTCACGACATGGCACAGGAGCAGTGGCTCTGGAAATACCGTGACACCGACAAACCGGGGGTTGCCGTCATGGACCAAGGGCGCATGGTGGCTTTTTATGGCGGCATGCCGCGCTCCTTGCTGGCCATGGGGCAGCCACACATCGGGATTCAGGTGGGGGACGTGATGGTGCATCCGGATTTCAGGGGCAGCCTCAGTCGCAAGGGCCCTTTCCAGATGGCAGCCAGCACGTTTCTTGAGCAGAGCTTGAGTCAAGGCGCGCCTTATTGGATCGGGTTCGGCTTTCCCAACACACGGGCCATGCAGGTGGCCGAACGCCTGAAGTTGTACCACCAGGTGGATGAGGTGCTTGAGTTGGCTTGGGACACGGCACCTGAAGCCTCGGCTTGGTGGACGGTTTCCGGCGCAATCGATCCCGCGCAAGCCTTGCCCCATGTCGGGGCCTTGTGGTCAGCGATGCAACGCAGTTTCAAGCAAAGCGTGTTGGGCGTGCGCGATGCCCATTTCATGCAGACACGGTACGTTGATCATCCGTCGAAGCAGTACGATTGGGTGGCGGTTCGCAACCGCTTCACCCGCAAGGTGAATGGCTTGGCTGTGTGCAAGCCGGAGTCCGATGGTCGCCTGGAGATTCTGGATTTGCTGGGCCCACCTGAACAATTCGCCAGCATCGTGAATGCCGTGCGCCGGCATGCAGCCAACGAGCAGCGTGGTGGTGTTTTCATGTGGCTCACGAAGAGTCATCAGCATTTGCTGAGCCTCACGCGGCCAAAGGTGTCCGAGTTGAATGTCAGCGTTCCGAGCAACTGCTGGGTGCCGGGAAATACCGATGTTTCAATCGAGAATCGTTGGTGGCTGACGGGTGGTGATACGGACTTCCGCTGAGGCGATGGCCATCAACGGCGGCGCGACAGTAATTCACTGATCCAGCGCAAGGGGCGGGTCAAACGCCACGATCTGGAGTTGAGCAATGACTGGTGGACTTGTTCCAGGGCTTTCATGGCCGCCCGCAATTCAGCCACGTCTTTTTCGTAGCGACGGTTTTGCTGATCAAGTGCGGCTTCGAGTTGCTTATTGGCTTGAGATATTTGCAGCAATTGCGCACCCTGCTCTGCAATCAACTGCTCACGTAGAACAAGCTGCTTATCCAGTTTGGCTGCAGTCGCTTCGGCCACGGCCAGAAGGTCATCAAGGGCTTGCTGCGTCCGTTGATGCATACGCGTCGGAACGCGGAGAGCCTCATCAACGTCATCGAGCAAGAAGAACCCCTCGGCATATTTCACCTCTGCATCCAGCGTGTAGGTTCTGAAAGCGTTTAACCCTTCAATATGTCTCGCATAGTCTTGTGCCGCTTGCTGTGATCCAAAGCATTGCATTGCTTGTTTCTTTGACGTCCAGACAGGCGTGATGTCCAAAAGGAAGTTGGGCACCAAAGGCGTTCCTACTTCATAGAACATGACACCAGGCGTCCTGATGCCCTGACGAGCGATCGACTGCACAGCGGACACCACGGCCCGGCCAGTCGCTGCATGGTCTGGGTGCACTTCGGTCGGGCTCGGTGCAAACACCAGATCGACGCCCTGGAGTTGAGATTCGATGCGGTGCGCGAATGCCTCGTCGTAGACCAGGCTTCGGTCTGGAATGCCCCAGAACTGCGCAGGCTTGAGTCTCAGAATAGCCAAGGCCGCATTGGTTTCCGCTTGTCGGGTTTGCGTGATGGCTTGGCGTTGTTCATCGGCAGAAAAGCCTGCGCCATCGGTCAAGACCACCACCTCGATGGTTGCGCCACGTTGCTGCAACAAAGCAGCGGCACCACCGCATCCGAAAATTTCATCATCCGGGTGAGGCGCAAGGATCAACACCTTCTGCGCGGGCGGCAGCTCAGAGGTTTGGTAGGGGATGAACCAGTTTTCCATGTCTCACTTAGCGGCTGCGGATGGCCCGCCACAGGCTCCAGGCACGCTTGGCCGGATAGTACAGCCTGCGCAATACCGGGTGGTTCATGAAGAGTTTGCGCAAGGTCGAGGTCGGAATGACCCCGATGTAGAGCTCTCGGGAGAGCTGCTCGGCCAGCTGCAACACTTCAGGCGGACTGAGTTCCAGCCTGAGCTGTGCGTGTTTGGCTTGCGCTATGGCGTAGTAGTTGTCGAGGACTTCCTGGCGTTGGGTGGCCTTTTGCGTGTCGGCCGGCACGCGGTACAGCGATGTGACTTTGGGCACCATGAGGAAGTCGTTCTTGAGGGAGTAGCGGACCCACAAGTTCCAGTCTTCCAGGTTGTCGAGTTCAGGATCAAAGCCACCGTACTGCTCATAGAGATCGCGACGGAACAGAACGGTCTGGATGGGCATGTAGTTGTGATGCCACAGCAGCGCACGGTTGAATGCCTGCCGGAAATGCAGGCTGTGCACCAGGTCTTTGTAAACCCACGGCTCCTGACTGATGACCTCGGTTCGCACTTCGTAGGCCAATCCATAGACGGCCCCCAGCTCGGGCTTGTCGGCCCAGGCGGTCACCAGCACTTCGAGGTGGTCCGCATAAAAAAGATCGTCGTCGTCCAGAAAGCAGATCAACTCGCCTGTGGCTGCAGCCAAAGCCGCATTGCCGGCCTTGCACCGCCCGGACTTGGGCAAGGAGACATAGCGCACTTCCACAAAGCGCTGACTGGCACGGGTGGCCTCCACAAAAGCTGTGGCGGTGTCGCCCCCATCTTCCACAATCACCAGCTGAATCGGTTGGTAAGTCTGCCCGGCAATCGAGGCCACGGCTTCTTGCAGTCGTCCCCCGCAGCCGGGCATGGTGCGCACCAGCACACTGACCACGGGCATTTGTTTGGGGCCGCCCACAGGGTAGGCGTGAAAAGCACCCTCTCTGGCCATGGCGTAGTCCCACATCCGGAACGGAAAGGGCTCCTGGCTTTTGTGACGCGAGAGCAGGAAACGTGGCGTCAAGGCCATCAGCTTGAAAAACTGCGCGAGCAGCTTTCGGCGTTGCCCGGGAAATTGAGGCCGCAAAAAGAAGAGACCAAAGAACATCAGAAAACCCTGAGCAATGTCTCGCAAGCGGCCATACCGGCAACGCAGCAAGACGTTGGCCAGTGTGCTGCCCAGGAATTGCATGGGTTTGACTTGCGCGGCTTCTTCGTAGGTGTGGTGCCAGACGGTGGCTGCGGGCACGTAGCGCAATCTGTAGCCGTTGTCGCGCAAACGGTAAGACAACTCGACGTCTTCGCCGTATAGGAAGAGCATGGGTTCGTAGCCACCGATGGCCTGCAGGGCCGACAGGCGCAGCAGCACGCAAGCGCTGGAACTCCAGAGCGTGTCGGTCGTGACCGGGTGGTAATCCTTGGGATGCTCGAAGGGTTTTTGACGACACTCCCAAGATGCAACCTTGTCATCGTCGCGTACAGCCTGCGCCAGCAATGTGGTCAGCGTGTCGGGTTCAAACTCCAGATCCACATTGGTGACCAGCACAAACTCGCTGGTGCATCGCTTGAAGTTGGCGTTGTGCCCTGCGCCGAACCCGGTGTTGGCGCCTGTATCGAGTTCGATCCGTTTGAAATCTGCTGCATGCCTGGATTGGAAAGCCCGCAGCTTTTCAACTGTGCCGTCACTGGAAGCGTTATCGCGAAAAAGCAGCGAAACAGCCTTCAACGGCAGCTTTTGTGCCAGAAGACTCTTGAAAAATGCATCAAGCCATTTTTCGGAATTGTGTGTGACGACCGAGATATCCAGGTCATTGGAGCGGACATGCATACCCGATTATCGTGGATGAAAGTCGGGCTTCATGCCATCATCAAAGGAACTTTTGGCTTAAATTGCAAACCAGGGCGCTCAATGAACTGCCAGGAAAATTTGGCCAGCAGAAAAGTGACTGCGATGGTCACCGCCAAATAGGCCGTGAGCCCCATCGCCGGGAAAAAGTGCGCAACAGTTTGCTGTACTGGAAAGGCATAGATGTAAACACCGTACGAGTAATCGTACGCATTCAATTGCCGAAGACCAGGCCAGGATTTCTCCCCCACGCCGATGATGAGTACGGGCAAAGCCAAGTAAGAACTCAGGACAAAAAGTTCTCGCCATGGAGAGAGCATCAGCCAAAGTACCCCAAGCCCCAGCAATACGGGACCGTTCATGCGCGCATGGAGTCGCCATTGATGGATGAGCACACCGCCCCAGAAATAAGCACCGCAGATGAACAGCTGCCGCATGTCTGACCGGTAGAAAACAAGCATTTCAGACCTGGGTATGGCCCAGCCAACCGCCATCAGGACAGCCACAGCGCCCACGGCCAGTGAAGTCTTGCGGGATGGTCGTAACCACAATAGCGTGGCCATGAACAGGTACATCATGAATTCAACGGGCAGGCTCCAAAGAGAGCCGTTGACTGCATTGGGATATTTGTTGTCGGGAAATACACCCGGTAACGCATACGAAATGTAGAGGTACAGATTCGACAGATACCCCTTTGTATGAGGGTGAAGCCAATAGTCCTTGAGCGGAATTTGGGTCACCACGGGACCCAGCACATAGGCACTGAGCAGGATGCAAACCCAAAGCCCCGGGAAGATGCGCCAGGCACGACGCATCAGGAATCGACCCACATGGGGATCGCGGTCCCAACTTTGCGCCACCAGATAACCGCTGATGGAAAAGAAAATGTAGACCCCAATGGGCCCGAGCGGTGCCCATCCCAGCACCACGGGCTCAGGCAAGCCCAGAAAAACGAATGCATGCCCGACCAGCACCATCAGGGCACCCAGCCAACGTAAGGCCGTGAAGTTATTTGCTTGCTGTGTCATCAAATGCGAACGACGCCATCCGCTCAATAAGCACCTGTCCGTTTGAGAACGACTTTGACCGTTTTCAAAAGAATGATCAGGTCGTACCAGAGCGACCAGTTCTTCACATACCAGCTGTCCAGGTAGACACGCGAATCGTAGTCCACATCGTTGCGCCCACTGACTTGCCAAAGACCTGTCATGCCGGGACGCACCATGAGGTAATAACCAACCTGGTCACCGTAGCGAGGCAGCTCCGTGCGAACCACAGGTCTTGGCCCAACGAGGCTCATTTCGCCACGGATGACGTTGATCAGCTGGGGCAGCTCGTCCAGACTGCTCTTCCGGAGGAAATAACCCAAACGGCTCACTCGTGGGTCATGTCGCAATTTGCGCTCATTTTCCCATTGCGCACGCAGACCCGGATTTTGCTGCAGCAGGTGTTCCAGTTGCTGCTCTGCGTCCACCACCATGGTCCGGAATTTGTAGCAGTTGAAAACCCGCCCCCGCTTGCCAATGCGGGGATGGGCAAACAGTGCCGGCCCGCCATCCTGGCGAATCAACACCCCAATGAGCAACATGATCGGACTGAGCAGTATCAACAAGGCCAACGCACTGACCGTGTCGAAAATGCGCTTGGTCAACCGAGCGGGCCAGCGCCGGAGGTTGTTGCGCATGCGCAGCATGGCCACTTCGTGCGAGAAGAAGTGGGACATGTCGGTGCCATGCAAGGGCACTCCACGCATGGCCGGGATCACGCTGATGTCGGTCGCACCCCATTGGGCCAAGACCCGGAGCCAATATTCGCGCTGATCGGATTGGGCATGCTCCAGCGCAATGACCCATTGAATGCCTGATTGGCTGGCCACCTCCTGCATCTGGGCACGAGGCAAACGCGGCTGAGTATCGAGCACAGCCTCTGCTGCAGTTGTCCCTGCATCCACAAACCCGAACACCTGTAGCCCAAGCTCTGGTTGACTGTGCAATGCAAGCGCCGCATCTGACGCGTTGGAGCCAACCCCGATGATGATGGTCGGTCTGACCCACACATCGAGTCGTTTCAATACACTGCGGGTCAAGCCGCGCATCACCACCAGCATGCCCAAGGTGGTGCCCCAGGAGATCACCCACCACAAGCGCGAAGCTTCCCAGCGGGTCATGGCGATGAGTGACATGTCCAGAAGCGACAACACACCGAGCAGTTTGATGAAATCACTCAATTCGTCCCAGAACGGCCGTCGGTCGCTGTAATGCTGGAATCGGGTCAGAAGCACCACCAGGCCCAACACCGCGATGCCCGCCCAGGCGCCGAAACGCTGAGGGCTCTGCCCGTACCACCAGGAGGGCAGATCGGCGCCTTTGATGGCCACCGTGAGCGCCGTCGCCAGACCAAAGGCCAAGGCAAATGCCAGCGCGTCTCCCAGCAGCAGCGCCAGCTTGGACAGGCGCACCTGCGTCAGGCTCAGGGGCGAGACCTGCAGAGGCTGCAGCCGATCCAGGATGCGTTCGGGTGCGTTCAAGCCCAGTACCCCTTGTGCATGGACAGGCCACTGCACACGCGTTGTGGCAAGGTCGCATGACGTCGTCCCAGGCGGTAACCGAGCGCCTTGAGCGCGGTGCGGCAGACAGCCTCAGGCAGTCGCCAGGGTGCATGCTTGAGCAGGTAGGCCATTTCTGAACGCAAAAATCGGAACCCTTCCTGGCCCGCGCCGCCAAAGTCTTGCGTGAGCCAGCGATGCTGCGCATGAAAGACGCCAGTGTCGAAGTAGCGCCTGAATTCAGCCAGCCATGAATAGTTATGAGAATGATAAACCTTGGCCTGTGCCTGGTAACGGATGGCGTGACCCGCCTTGAGCAAACGGGCAGCCAGGTGCATGTCTTCACCCAGGATGACGTTGGCCGGAAAGCCTCCCACTTCGCGCAGGGCCGTGACCCGGTAAGCAGCAAAGGAGTTGGACAGGAAGCAAGTCTTGATGCCGAACTCAGGCACATCGGCCCAGCGGCGGGTGTGACCGACAGCGGGGTAGTTGAACTGCCGGGCATGCGCCGCCACGGGTGTGGCGTCCGGGTGCGGCAGTTGCCTGCCGTAGGCTGCCGCCACAGTGGGGTCGCCGAAAGCATCCACAAGTTGCTGCACCGATGTGGGTTCGGTCAGAACCGCATCTTGCGTCAGAAAAACCACCACGTCGGCGTCGGCCGCGAATTGCTCAATGGCCTGCTGGCGGGTGGTGCCGTGGTTGAAGTCGGCACGCGCAATGCGGTGCACGATGAGGCCTGCGGCCTGGGCAGCCTCGGCAGCGCCATCGGTGGAGGCCGAGTCAATCACCACGCAGAGCTTGGGCCGCAGCGTCTGAGCCAGAAGCGCTTGCAAAAAGCCACGCCACTGGGGACCTGGATTGCAAGTAGGCACCAACACCACCACCTGCCGTGCCGATGGCACTGGCAAGGGGGTCGGGGTGGTGGTGGACAGGTTCTGCAATCGGATTCCCCACATTGGGCGGATGGTCGGTATTTTGCCTGCTGAGGCTGGCAGTCGGCTGTAAGAAATCGTTTTTTCAGGATATATAACGATTGCATTCGCCCTTGGCCCTTGCCATGCACATGGCTGTTTATGATCAGGCGATCTTCACTTTGACCCGCGGGAACGCCCAATGACCACAACGACCCCGCTGAACTGGGAAGAAAACGGCAAACAACGCACGGCCGTCTGGCGGGCTGAGGGCATGCCACCCCGCCGCGTGGTGCTGGCCGATGACACCCTGGCGGCCGATACCGCTTACCGCTTGGCCTGCGAGGGCACCGCCCTGCTGTGGCGCGGCGACTTCCAGAATGCCCGGCAGCTGCTGCAGGCCATGATGCGGCGCCTGGACAAGCCTGCCAAACGCAAGACCCGAGGCAAAAACCAACCGGTACCTGCGGTCGAACCCGCCACCGCGTTCCATACGCACCGCCAGGCTCAGGCACAACGCGCCCGGGTGCTGAACATGCTGCTGATCGAGATGCAGGACGACTACAGCATCAGCCTGCGCCGTGCGCCCGATGTGAAGCAGGCGTGCAACGAAGCCTGGGGCAAAAGCGATGGCAAAACGGGCGTGGTGCCGCTGCGCGCCTTGCAAGGATTGATTGGTGCCCACGAGTGGCGCAAAAACGGGGTGGAAGTGGCCGCACTGGGCACGGAGCACAACCGGATCCACCCGCATTACGGGGTGTTTTCTCCGGTGCGTGGCGAATATGTGGACCTGGTGGCGCAAACGCCGCTGCCTGATGCGCTGCACACCACGCCGCTGGCGTTTGACATCGGCGTGGGCACAGGCGTGTTGTCAACGGTGCTGGCGCGGCGCGGCGTGCCCCGGGTGGTGGCCACCGATGTGTCGGACCGCGCCCTGTCGTGTGCCAAGGACAACCTGCAAAGGCTTGAACTGACTGGTCAGGTCGAGTTGCTCAAAACCGATGTATTCCCCCCCGGGCAAGCGGCCCTGGTGCTGTGCAACCCGCCCTGGCTGCCTGCACGCCCCACGTCACTGTTGGAGCAGGCTGTGTATGACGAAGGCAGCCAGATGCTCAAGGGCTTTTTGGCGGGCCTGGCCAGCCACCTGTGCGCAGGTGGCGAGGGCTGGCTGATCCTGTCGGACCTGGCCGAGCACCTGAGCCTGCGCACACGGGAGGAACTGCTGGGCTGGATCGAGGCCGCAGGACTGAAGGTGCTGGGGCGCGTGGACACCCTGCCCCGCCACGCCAAAGCCCACGACGCCAGCGACCCGTTGCACGCAGCGCGGTCGGCCGAAGTCACCTCGCTTTGGCGTTTGGGCGTGTAACCGCCCCAAAGATTTGTAGGAGCCCCGCCCCCGGGGCGATGACCTGAGGTCTGTGAGCGCCCTTTCGCGGCAGGGGCGCCGCTCCTACAGGTGATGCTGTAGGAGCCCCGCCCCCGGGTGATGGCCTGAGGTCTGCGAAGGCCCTTTCGCGGCGAGGGCGCCGCTCCTACGGGTGATTGTTGTAGGAGCCCCGCCCTCGGGGCGATGGCTGGTCACAGCCACATGGCATCCCAGTGCGGATATTCACCAACACGCTTGACCAGGCCGGCGCGCACAGGATTGGAAACCACATAGCGGGCCAGTGCTGGCAAATCCTCGTCTTTGCGCACCGCATGGTCATGAAAACCTTTTTGCCAAAAAGGCATGCCAAGTTGGCGCGCAGTGATGGATTTGACACTGCCCATGCAACGGGACAAGTCGATGCCCTCCCCCAACTGCATGAGCCAATGCAGGTGGTCGGGCATGACCACAAAAGCCAGGGTGTCCGCTTGTCGCAAAAGGGCTGCTTGCTGCAAACACCGGATCAGGCAGCGAGCGGCCTGGAAGTCGGCAAAGACCGGCTGACGATCTGCGGTGACCGAGGTCAGCAGGTAAATTTGCCCTGCTTGCGTGTGGCGCCCAGTACGCAAGCTGTGCGAGTGGGGTTGATCCGCCATCTTCGCGCCTCCTTGCAGAAATTATCGCGGCGGGGGCGCCGCTCCTACAAGAGGCGAAATGCCTTTTTGCAGGAGCCCCGCCCTCGGGGCGATGGCCTGCGGACTGCGAACGCCCTTTCGCGGCGGGGGCACCGCTCCTACGGGTGATTTTGTAGGAGCCCCGCCCTCGGGGCGATTTTTTGTGGCCTGCGAGCGCCCTTTCGCGGCGGGGGCGCCGCTCCTACAGGCGGGCGAGCACGGGGCCCAAGGCCTTGCCGGTGTGGGTGCCCAAGCGCACCACATCTTCGGGGGTGGTCGCGGCCACGATGCGGCCGCCGGCGTTGCCGCCGTCGGGGCCCAGATCAATGATCCAGTCGGCTTCGGCGATCACGTCGAGGTCGTGTTCGATCACCACCACACTGTGCCCGGCGTTGACCAGGCGGTGCAACACGCCAATGAGTTTGTCGACATCGGCCATGTGCAGCCCCACTGTGGGCTCGTCGAGCACGTACAGGGTGTGTGGCGCTTTCTGGCCACGACGGCCGACCTCGTCGCGCACCTTGGTGAGTTCGGTCACGAGCTTGATGCGCTGCGCCTCGCCGCCACTCAAGGTGGGTGAGGGCTGGCCGAGCGTGAGGTAGCCCAGGCCCACGTCCTTGAGCAGCTGCAGCGGGTGCGCAATGCTGGGCATGCTGGCGAAGAAGTCGACCGCTTCATCGACCTCCATCTGCAGCACGTCGCCGATGCTTTTGCCGCGCCAGCTCACGGCCAGTGTCTCGGGGTTGAAACGGGCACCGTGGCAGGTTTCACAAGGGACTTTCACATCAGGCAGGAAGCTCATCTCGATGGTGCGCATGCCCTGACCTTCACAGCCTGGGCAGCGGCCTTCGCCGGTGTTGAAACTGAAGCGCCCGGCGGCATAGCCCCGAGCTTTGGCTTCGAGCGTTTCGGCAAACAGTTTGCGGATGGTGTCCCAGAAGCCGATGTAGGTGGCGGGGCACGAGCGCGGCGTTTTGCCGATCGGGGTCTGGTCGACTTCGAGCACGCGGTCGATGGTTTCAAAGCCTTGCACATCGGCGCAGCCCGTCAGGGGCACGCGCTGACCCGCGTCTTGTGCCGTGCGGCCTGCGAAGGTGCTGCGCTGCTGCACCAGCGCCTGGACGTTGGTGAGCAGCACATCGCGGGCGAGTGTGGACTTGCCCGAGCCGCTGACGCCGGTGATGGCAACCAGGCGTTTGAGGGGTACTTGCACAGTGACGTTCTGCAGGTTGTGCAAGCGGGCACCGCTGAGGGTGAGCCATTGCAAGGGGGCGTTGGTCGCATTGGGGCCAGCCGAACAATTGGGATCTGACCCCAATTGTTCGAGCACAGTCCGACGGGCTTGCAGCGGGTGCTTCATCGCGTGCAGCAGGTAGCGGCCGGTTTGGGAGTCTGACGCGGCCGAGATGTCGGCGGCTGTGCCCTCGGCAACCAGACGGCCACCGCGTTTGCCGGCGCTGGGTCCAATGTCGATGATGTGGTCGGCGCGGCGGATGGTGTCTTCGTCGTGCTCCACCACCACCAGGGTGTTGCCCTTGTCGCCGAGCTTGTGCAGGGCGTTCAGCAAGATCTGGTTGTCGCGGGCGTGCAAGCCGATGGTCGGCTCGTCGAGCACGTAACACACGCCCTGCAGGTTGCTGCCCAGCTGTGCGGCCAGGCGGATGCGCTGCGCCTCGCCGCCCGAGAGCGTGGGCGCACCGCGGTCGAGTGTGAGGTAACCCAGGCCCACCTCTTCGAGGAACTCCAGGCGGCTCTTGATCTCGGGCACCAGGTCGCGGGCGATGTCCGCTTCGCGGCCCACCAGCTGGAGCGTCTCGACCCAGCGGCGCACATCACTGACGGAGAGGCTGGCGATGTTGGTGATGCGCCAGGCTTGACTACCTGCTCCATGCAGCTGCACCGCACGGGCGGTGGCGTTCAGCCGCGTGCCTTCGCAGGACGGACAGACAGCGTCGACAAGGTCTTCGATCTCGGGTTCGGCAAAGGTCTGCTCGCGGCCTTTCTCCTTGTCGTCACGCACCGAGTCGTCGAAGACCTGGCGCTGGTCTTTGCTGAGCTTGATGCCCGTGCCCACGCAGTCGGGGCACCAGCCGTGTTTGCTGTTGTACGAGAACAAGCGCGGGTCCAATTCAGCATACGAGGTGGCGCAGGCCGGGCAGGCGCGCAGCGTGGAAAACACGCGGTGCTGACCGATGCGTGCAGTGGACTCACCTGCGGCCATGGCCTCTTTCAGGCCGTCGAGGTCGCTCAAGACATGCATCACGCCTTTGCCATGCTCCAGTGCTGTGTTCAACGCTTTGCGCAGCGCTGTCTCTTGCGACGGCAGCACATCCAGGCTGGCCACGGGCAACTCGATGTTGTGTTCCTTGAAACGGTCGATGCGCGGGAAGCCTGTGGTCGGCAAGAACTCACCATCGACGCGCAGGTGGGTGTAGCCGCGTGGACGCGCCCAGTCGGCCAGCTCGGTGTAGACACCCTTGCGGTTGACCACCAACGGCGCCAGCAGGCCGATGTGCTGGCCCTTGAACTGGGTCATGAGCTGGGCGGCGATGCTGTCAGGCGTTTGCGGCTGCACGGGTGTGTTGTCGTGCACACAGTGCTGGATGCCGAGCTTGACGTACAGCAGGCGCAAGAAGTGCCAGACCTCGGTGGTGGTGCCGACGGTGGACTTGCGCCCGCCGCGCGACAAGCGCTGCTCGATGGCCACCGTGGGCGGGATGCCATAGACCGCATCGACCTCGGGGCGACCTGCCGGCTGCACGATGCTGCGGGCGTAGGCGTTGAGGCTTTCGAGGTAGCGGCGCTGGCCTTCGTTGAAGAGAATGTCGAACGCGAGCGTGGATTTGCCCGAGCCGCTGACGCCGGTGATGACGTTGAACTGGCCACGCGGGATGTTGACGCTCAGGTTCTTGAGGTTGTGCTCTTTGGCGTTGACGATCTGGATGTTGCCGTGTTCTTGCATGCGCCGCGAGGCTGGGGTCGCGCCGGACTCCTCAGAAGTCGCTTCGCGCCACACATCGTCACCCGACGCGAGCCCAGCCTCGCTCGATAGGTAATTGGCGGTTTTCTCAGCCACCGCCACAACACCGTCCATCGCCTCGGCGTATTCACGCAGGGCCTGCCCGGTGTGCGATGTCAGGTGCTGACGCACGTCTTCGGGCGTGCCTTCGGCCACGACCAGACCGCCGCCCTCCCCACCTTCGGGGCCAAGGTCGATCAGCCAGTCGCTGGCGCGGATGACATCGAGGTTGTGCTCGATGACGATGAGCGAGTGCCCCGCTTCGAGCAGCTTGCGCAGGGCGCGCATGAGCTTGGCGATGTCGTCGAAGTGCAGGCCAGTCGTCGGCTCGTCGAACAGGAACAGCGTGCCTTTGCGCGCCAGGGTCTGGCGACTTTTGGACGCGCTCTTGGCCGCTTCGGCCAGAAAGACCGCGAGCTTGAGGCGCTGCGCCTCGCCGCCCGAGAGCGTGGGCACGGGCTGGCCCAGGCGCACGTATTCGAGGCCCACATCGACGATGGGCTGCAGGGCGCGGATGACTTCGCGGTCTTGCGCGAACAGGGCTGCGGCCTCGCTGACGGTCAGCTCCAGAATGTCGGCCACATTCAGCAAACGGGGCTCGCCACCGATGGCCTGGCGTTCGACTTTGATGTCGAGGATTTCAGGGCGGTAGCGTTTGCCGTCGCAGTCGGGGCAACGCAGGTACACGTCGCTCAGGAACTGCATCTCGACGTGCTCGAAGCCCGAACCGCCGCAGGTGGGGCAGCGACCGTCACCGCTGTTGAAGCTGAACTTGCTGGCGGTGTAGCCACGCTGGCGCGACTCGGGGGCTGTCGCAAAAATCTCGCGGATCGCGTCCCACGCGCCCACATAGCTGACCGGATTGGAGCGGGCGGTTTTGCCAATGGGCGACTGGTCGACAAACACCACGTCGCTCAGGTGGTCGGCACCCAGCAGGCGGTCGTGCGCGCCGGGGGTTTCGGTGGCTTTGCCAAAATGGCGCATCAGCGCAGGGGCCAGCACGTCCTGGATCAAGCTGGACTTGCCCGAGCCACTGACGCCCGTCACAGTGACGAGGCGCTGCAGCGGAAAGTCGACCGAGACGTTTTGCAGGTTGTGCTCGCGTGCGCCTTCCAGAATCAGGCGCGGCGTGCTGTCGGTGACCATGCGCTTGAAGCCCAGGCCCACTTGCTTGCGGCCGCCGAGATAAGCACCGGTCAAGGTGTCGGCACGGCGCAGTGCTTCGGTGCTGCCGTCAAAGACAATTTGCCCGCCGCGCTCGCCAGGGCCGGGGCCCATGTCGATCATGCGGTCGGCGGCAAACATCACCGCCGGGTCGTGTTCGACCACGACCAGCGTGTTGCCCGCGTCGCGCAGGCGGTGCATGGCCTGGGTGATGCGGTTCATGTCGCGCGGGTGCAGGCCGATGCTGGGTTCGTCGAGCACGAACAGGGTGTTGACCAGGCTGGTGCCCAGTGCGGTGGTCAGGTTGATGCGCTGCACCTCACCGCCGCTCAGGGTGCGGCTTTGGCGGTCGAGTGTGAGGTAGCCGATGCCGACATCGCACAGGTATTTGAGGCGCGTGGTGATTTCTTCGAGCAGCAGTTGCAGGGCTTTCTGCTCCGCACTTTGGCCCGAAAGCACCGCAGCCTCTTCGGGGGCGGGCTCGGGCGACGATTTCTGTGTACCCCCGCAGTATGAGGAGCCCGGGCTCGCCCCCGAAGAGGCCTCCTGCGAAAGGCGATCAAAAAAGCGGCGCAGCCGCTCGATCGGCATGATCATCATGTCGTGCAGGCTCAGACCCGGCAGGGCTTCGAGCTGGGCACGGGTCCACTTCACACCGGCGGGCAGGAAACGTTTTTCGCTGGGCAGTACAGCGTCGGCATCGTCCTTGGAGCCAATGCGCCAGAGCAGGCTTTCGGTCTTGAGACGGGCACCGCTGCAGGTCGGGCATTCGGTGTAGCTGCGGTACTTGGACAAGAGCACACGGATGTGCATCTTGTAGGCCTTGCTCTCCAGGTATTCAAAGAAGCGCTTGATGCCGTACCACTGCTGGTTCCACTTGCCTTTCCATTCGGGCGAGCCCTGGATGACCCAGTTTTTTTGCGCCTCGGTCAGCTTGGCCCAGGGCGTGTCGCGTGGAATGCCCGCGGTCTCGGCATGGCGCATCAGGTCGTCCTGGCATTCTTTCCAGGCAGGGGTCTGGATGGTCTTGATGGCACCGGCGCGCAGGGTCAGCTTGTCGTCGGGAATCACCAGGCCATAGTCCACACCGATCACGCGGCCAAAGCCACGGCAAACCTCGCAGGCTCCGACGGCCGAGTTGAACGAGAACATCGACGGGATCGGGTCGGTGTAGCGCAAATCGCTGTCTGGGCAATGCAGGCCGGTGGAGAAGCGCCACAGGTCAGCACCCGCATCACCCTCCACATACACGTTCAGCCGGCCGCTGCCGCGCTTCAAAGCCACCTCGATTGCTTCGACCACGCGGGCTTTTTCGGCATTGGACAAGCGAAAACGGTCGGCCACCACATCGAGCACCTTGCGCGGGCCGGTGGGCGTGGCCACTTCGCGCTCGGCCTGCACCTTGGTGAAGCCGCTGGCCGACAGCCATTGTTCGACCTGCTCGGCGCTGGTGTTGGCGGGCAGCTCGACCGGGAAGGTCAGGTACAGGCGCGGGTCTTGCGCTTGCGCGGCCCGTTCGGCCAACTCGGCGTAAATCGTCTCAGGCGTGTCGTGGCGCACGCTTTGGGCCGTGTCCTTGTCGAACAGCTGGCCCAGACGGGCAAAGAGGAGCTTCAGGTGGTCGTTCAGCTCGGTCATGGTGCCCACGGTGGAGCGCGAGCTGCGCACCGGGTTGGTCTGGTCGATCGCAATCGCCGGGGGCACGCCTTCGACCTTGTCCACTGCCGGTTTGTCCATGCGGTCCAGGAACTGGCGGGCGTAGGCGCTGAAGGTCTCCACATAGCGGCGCTGGCCCTCGGCGTACAGCGTGTCGAACACCAGGCTCGATTTGCCCGAGCCACTGGGGCCGGTGACCACCGTCAGCTCGCCCGTGCGGATGTCGAGGTCGATGTTCTTGAGGTTGTGCTGGCGGGCACCACGGATGCGGATGAGACCTTGGGACATGGTTGGCTTTTTCGGGTGAAGGCCAAACATTCTAGGGCGCTCTCAAAAGCCTTGTAGCCGCCAGTGAGGAACCCGGCTTTTGTGGGAGCCGCGCCCTCGCGGCGAATGCTCGTGGTCTACGGGCGCCTCATCGCGGCGGGGGCGCCGCTCCTACAAAGAAAAAAGCCACGCAAGCGCGTGGCTTTGATCTTGCAGGGCCAGGGCTTACTTGGCAGCGCTGGCGTCGGAAGCTGCAGGTGCAGCCGCCGAGGCGTCGGCCTTGGCAGGCTCGGAATGCACGGCATCGGCACCGTGCTTTTCGCCGGTCATGTCGAGGCTGTCACCGCCCTTGTTGATCACATACAGAGCCAGGGCAGCAAAAATCACAAAGCCAACGGCAATCTTCCACATGTCGGTATCTCCTGAGAAATGAAAAAGGCCCTCCACAGAGGGAAGGCCTTGAATTTAGCACCCGAGTCCCCCCGGGTTGCTTACAGTGACACTCAGTCGTCAGCGTAGATGTCGACGTCTTTGGTTTCCTTGACGAACAGGCCACCGATCACGACGGTTGCACCGGCGATGATGATCGGATACCACAGGCCGTTGTACATGTCACCGGTCTGGGCCACGATGGCAAAGGCGGTGGTGGGCAGCAGGCCGCCGAACCAGCCGTTACCGATGTGGTAAGGCAGAGACATGGAGGTGTAACGGATGCGTGTGGGGAACATCTCGACCAGCATGGCCGCGATGGGGCCGTACACCATGGTCACCAGGATCACCAGGTAGGTGAGGATGATGATGACGGTGACCTTGTCGAACTTGGCCATGTCGGCCTTGGCAGGGTAGCCAGCGGCCTTGAGCGCAGCGCCCAGGTTGGAGCCCAACAGGGTGGCTCCGGCGGTCTTCTCGTTGCCCAGGTCCTTGGCAGCCTTGGTGGCCGCTTCGATGGCCTTGGCATCTTTGGGTTCGGCAGCGTTCAGGGCAGCCAGCTTTTCCTCGGCCTTGGCCTTGGCAGCGGCGACGTCTTCTGCGCTGTACTTGACGTTCACCACGGTGTCACCCACCTTGATGATGGCAGGCGTACCGGCAGCAGCCACTTCGTTGGTGTAGCTCACCGAAGCGCCAGCCAGGCGTTGCTTGGCGATGTCGCAAGACGAGGTGAACTTCTTGGTGCCTGTGGGGTTGAACTGGAACGAGCACTCGGCAGGATCAGCCACGACCACCACTTTGGATGCAGCCTGAGCAGCAGCCAGATCAGGGTTGGCCGCCTTGGTCAGCGCCTTGAACACGGGGAAGTAGGTCACCACAGCCAACAAGCAGCCAGCCAGGATGATCGGCTTGCGGCCGATCTTGTCAGACAGCGAACCGAAGATGATGAAGAACGGGGTGCCGATGATCAGGGACACGGCCACCATGATGTTGGCGGTCGCGCCGTCCACCTTCAGCGCTTGCGTCAGGAAGAACAGGGCGTAGAACTGACCCGAGTACCAGACCACGGCTTGACCGGCGGTCAGACCGACCAGGGCCAGGATCACGATTTTCAGGTTTTTCCACTGGCCGAAGGCTTCGGTCAGAGGGGCTTTGGAGGTCTTGCCTTCGGCTTTCATTTTCACGAAAGCAGGCGATTCGTTCATGCTCAGACGGATGTAGACCGACACGGCCAACAGCGCGATCGAGACAATGAACGGCACGCGCCAGCCCCAGTCAGCGAAGGCGTCTTCACCGATGGCGATGCGGGTGCCCAGAATCACCATCAGCGACAGGAACAGGCCCAGTGTGGCGGTGGTCTGGATCCAGGCGGTGTAGGCACCGCGCTTGCCTTGAGGCGCATGCTCGGCAACGTACGTGGCCGCGCCACCGTACTCACCACCCAGTGCCAGGCCTTGCAGCAGGCGCAGACCGATCAGGATGACCGGAGCGGCCACGCCGATGCTGGCGTAGTTGGGCAACACGCCCACGATGAAGGTCGACAGACCCATGATCAGGATGGTCACCAGGAAGGTGTACTTGCGGCCGATCATGTCGCCCAGACGGCCGAACACCAGCGCACCGAAAGGACGCACGATGAAACCGGCAGCAAAGGCCAGCAGCGCGAAGATGAAGGCCGAGCCTTCGTCCAGACCGCTGAAGAACTGTTTGGCAATGATCGCTGCCAGCGATCCATACAGGTAGAAGTCGTACCATTCAAAAACGGTGCCCAGAGAAGAGGCAAAAATCACCTTCTTCTCTTCCGCCGACATCGGGCGGGGTGCAGTTGTAGCCATGTGCTGTCTCCAAAAAAGAGTTTCCAAAATGGAAACTTGGCGCGATTCTTGGGGCTGGCTCTGACCTTCTTCTGACAGGCAACCAACAGGGCCTTACAAAGCAAGCGTTAACCCTCTGGATCCATCCCGCATCATGAGAGTGCGGCCCATTTCAAGGGTAATCCCTAGGCTTGAATGTGCGCCAATGGACCTGTTGTACAGCGCTATCCTCTGCACATGGCCCACGAAGATCATCCCCGACAGCAGTTTGAGCGCAAGGTGCGGCGACTGACCTGGGCGTGTCTGGCCATCTGGGGTGGCGTCACACTGGTGCCCATTTACGGCGCGCGACGCCTGAACTTTGAAATCTGGGGCTGGCCCTTCAACTTCTGGATGGCGGCCCAGGGCTGTGTGCTGGTCTATCTGGCGCTGGTGGTGGTTTTCGCCTGGCAGGTCAACCGCTGGGAGGCGGCGCTGCCCGGCGATGAGGACAGCCAAGCCTCACAGGCTTAGATCGCTTTTCCAAGTTCTATCACTGTGGGAGCCCCGCCCTCGGGGCGATTTCTGATGGTCTGCCAAGGTCCTTTCGCGACAAGGGCGTCGCTCCCACAAGGGGGCGCCGCTCCGGCATCAAGGGTTGCGGCGCACGCCCACCGTGGTGTGGTTCACGGCGTCCCAATCGGGGCCGTCGAACCAGGGGTCGCACAGCAGGTAGGCCCGCAGCATGGGCAAAGCGTCCTGCCCCCAGAAGACCTTGTCGTCCACCACGAAACTGGGCACGCCGAACAACCCCAGTGCAATCGCCTGCTCCGTGTTGGCTTGCAAGGCCTGCTTGACCTCGGGGCTGGCCACATCACGCGCAGGCCGCAGTTCAGCCGTCAAGGCAGCCAGGCGTTCGGTGTCGGCCGCGTCCTGGCCGGAGCACCAGACATGGCGAAACACCTGCTCGCACACATAGCGGTTGGGCGTGCCCTGCGCATCGCACGCCACTGCCAGGCGCAAGAGACCCAAGGGGTTGAAAGGGTGGGCAGCGGGCAACTTCAGTTCTAGACCCTGCTGGTGCGCCAGCCACAGCACCTGGCGATAGGTCCAGTCGCGCTTGGACGCGATCTCGGCTGGCCCCAGCTGGCCATGGTGCTTGAGCATGGCGCCAAACAACACGGGCCGGTGCTCCACACGGTGGCTGATGCCCTGCAGCGCCTGGGGCAAGGCGTTGAACGCCAGCCAGGCGTAGGGGGAAATGAAGTCGAGGTAGAAGCTGATGGTTTTCATGGGGCCTCCTCCAGAGCAATGCGCTGTGTCAGACGCTCGGGCAACTGCGCCCAGACTGCCAACTTGGCCGGTTTGTCCATGCGGCTCCAGTCAGCGATTTCGGCAAGGGTGCGCAGGCAGCCTTCGCACCAGCCAGTGGTAGGGTGCATGACGCACACCGACTGGCAGGGCGATGGCAGGTGCGGGCCGGGCTCGGAAGGCACCTGCTGCGCCATTTCGGCCACACGGCGCCAGCGTCGGTTCTGGATGGTTTGGGGGTCGAGCGTCACGGCGCCACCACCACATCGGCCACGGGTGCAGAGGTCAGGCGTTTCAGGTCTTCGGGCTGCAGGCGGAACACGCCATGCGGGTGCCCGGCTGCGGCCCAGACTTCGTCAAAACGCCAGAGGTCCTGGTCAAGCAAGGTCACGGGTGCATTGAGGTGCGCCACGGGTGAGACGCCGCCGATGGTGAAACCGGTCTGGGCCTTCACGAAGTCGGCATCGGCGCGGCCGATTTTGCCGACCAGCGCCGAGACTTTCTTCTCGTCCACCCGGCGGTCACCCGAAGCCACCACCAGCACGGCCACGCCGTCTTCCTTGCGTTTGAAGATCACGCTCTTGGCGATCTGGCCCAGCTGCACACCGAGGCCATCCGCAGCCTCCTGCGCGGTGCGGGCTGCGCCGTCGAGCATGACCGGGGCGTGGGGGTGATGGGCGTCTTGCAAAGCACGCGCCACGCGTTGCACGCCGTCGGGCAATGCATGGAGTTCAGCACCGCACATGGTTCAGCCCGCCCGCTTGTTGAGGATGGCCTTGGCCACGTTCGAGTTGGGCTTGCGCCCCAGGAAGTCGCTGATGATAACGCCCGCATCGACCAGCTTGTCCAGATCAATGCCCGTGGCGATGCCCATGCCGTGCAGCATGTAGACCACGTCTTCGGTGGACACATTGCCCGTGGCGCCTTTGGCATAGGGGCAGCCGCCCAGGCCCGCCACGGAAGACTGGAAGTTCCACACGCCCATTTGCAGCGCAGCCAGCGTGTTGGCCAGCGCCTGCCCATAGGTGTCGTGGAAGTGGCCGCAGACGTGGTCCACATCGAAATGCTGCAGCGTGGCTTCGACGGCCTTTTGCACCTTGAGCGGCGTGCCCACACCGATGGTGTCGGCCACGTCCACGCGCTGCACACCGATCTGCTTCATCAAGCCTGCCAGGTAGGCGACACGCTCGGGGGCGACGTCGCCCTCGTAAGGGCAGCCCACGGTACAGCTCATCGCGCCGCGCACCGCGATGCCCGCCGCCAGCGCGGCCTGCACCACAGGGGCAAAGCGCTCGATGCTCTCGGCAATCGAGCAGTTGATGTTCTTGTGGCTGAAGGCTTCGCTGGCCGCGCCAAAGACCACGATCTCGTCGGGCCGTGTTTTGAGGGCCGCCTCAAAGCCCTGCAGGTTGGGCGTGAGCACCGAGTAGCGCACGCCACTTTGGCGCTGGATGCCGTTCATGACCTCGGCGTTGTCGGCCATTTGCGGCACCCACTTGGGTGACACAAAACTGGTGACTTCGATTTCGGTCAGGCCTGCGGCCTGCAGGCGGTGCACCAGCTCGATCTTGACCGCAGCGGGCACGGGCTGTTTTTCGTTTTGCAAACCGTCGCGGGGGCCGACGTCGATGAGTTGAACGCGTGAGGGCAATGACATGGAAAAACTTTCAATAGCCGCGCTGATGATCGACCACGCCGTTGATCGATTCACCGCGCTGCAAAGCCTGGATTTTGCCCACGATTTGCGCGATGCTTTCTTCGCGCAGGGTGCGGGCCGAGGTGTGCGGCGTCACCGTGATTTTCGGATGACGCCAGAAAGGGTGATCGGCCGGCAGCGGCTCTTTGCGGAACACATCGAGCGTGGCTCCGGCGAGATGCCCGCTGTCGATCAGGGTGATCAGGTCTTCTTCGACCAGGTGCTTGCCCCGGGCCACGTTGATGACGTAGCCGCCTTTTTGGAGTTGCGAAAGCGTGGCCTGGTTGAGGATGTTTTCGGTCTCGGGCGTGAGCGGCATGAGGTTGACCAGCACACGCGTGGCGGCCAAAAATTCAGGCAAGCCCTGCGCCCCGCTGAAGCAGCGGATGCCGGGCAGGTTTTTGGCGCTGCGGCTGTACCCGTTCACTGGGAATTCGAACACCTGCAGCGCTTTGGCCACGCGTTCACCCAACACGCCCAGGCCCATGACACCCACCGCGAAGTCGGCGCGGCTGCGTGGTTTGCGGTAGGACCATTTGCCCGCCCCGGTGTCGGCGTCGTAGCCATCGAACTCGCGAAAATGCCGGATCACCGCGTGGCACACGTATTCGGCCATCTGCACCGACATGCCCGCGTCGTCCAGGCGAACCACCTTCAGTGAGGGTGACAGCTTGAGCTGGAGCAAGGCGTCCACACCCGCGCCAATGTTGAACAGGGTTTGCAGCCCCGCTTGCTCATCGATGAACTGCTGGGGCGGTGCCCAGACGATGGCGTGGTCGGCGGGCGGTGCGCCAGGTGCCCAGGCGGACACAGAGGCCTCTGGAAAGGCTTGTTGCAGGCCTTGCACCCAGGGCGCTGGGTCGAGCCGTTCAAAACAGATGGTGATGTTCATGGCTGGATTTTGTCAGCAAGGCACAGGCCCTTCTGTCGCATGGGTTAGAACGCTTTGCAGGAGCCATGGGGACTCTCTGTGGGAGCCCCGCCCTCGGGGCGAATGGTTGTGGTCTGCTGGCGCTTCATCGCGGCGGGGGCGCCGCTCCCACACTGAGCGGCCCCAGCAGACTACGCCGCCAGCTTGAGCAACTCCGCCCCCTCGGTCACCTGGTCACCGGGCGCGTACAGCAGCTCGGCCACGGTGCCGTCCTGGGGTGCGCTGATGGTGTGTTCCATCTTCATGGCTTCCATCACCGCCAGCGCCTGACCGGCTTTGACTTTGTCACCCGCCTTGACGGCGAAGGACACGACCTTGCCCGGCATGGGGGCCGTCAGGCGGCCGCCTTCTTGTGCGGCCTCACCGGCGTGGGCCAGTGGGTCGAGCAGGCTGATGCGGGCAGCGCCTTGCGGGGTGAACACATGGCGAAGCTCGCCCTGTGCGTGCACCGTGCTGTGGATGCGCTGGCCATTGAATTGCACCCACAAGCCATCGCCCTGAGACGTGAACTGCAAAGCGGAATCAGCGCTCTCACCCACTTGCAACAGCAGCGGCGAGCCGTAGGTCAGCAACGCACGCACGGCTTGGCCGTCGTATTCGAGCTCGAAGCGGCGGCGCGTGGTGCCATGCGACTGCCAGCCGTCGCGGCGGCTGAACGGGTCTGCCCCTTGCGCTGCGGCTTCGGCCTGCAATGCATCGGCAATCACCGCCGCTGCGGCGGCCTGCAGACCCACCGGGTCCTGCTTGAACAGCACCGCACTTTCGCGCTGGATCAGCGCAGTGTCCAGTTGGGCAGTGGCAAAGGCCTGGCTGCGCACCACATGGCGCAGGAACTGCACATTGGTGTTCAAGCCCACGATCTGGGTTTGGGCCAGTGCGATGTCCAGACGCGCCAAGGCTTGTTCACGCGTGTCGCCATGCACGATGAGCTTGGCCACCATCGAATCGTAAAACGGGCTGATGGTGTCGCCCTCGCGCACGCCGTCGTCGATGCGCATGGTGCCGCGTTCAAAGCTGCTGGCTTGCGGCTTGCGATACACCTGCAGCGTGCCCGTGGCAGGCAGGAAGTTGTTGTCGGGGTTCTCGGCGCAGATGCGCGCCTCGATGGCGTGACCCGTCATGCGGATCTCGCTTTGCTGCAGTGGCAGCGGCTCGCCACTGGCCACACGCAGTTGCCACTCCACCAGGTCAAGACCGGTGATGGCTTCGGTCACCGGGTGTTCCACCTGCAGGCGGGTGTTCATCTCCATGAAATAGAACTTCATCGACTCAGGCTGGTCGTAAGCGGTTTGTTCGACGATGAATTCCACCGTGCCTGCACCCACATAGTTGACCGCCTTGGCCGCCGCCACGGCGGCTGCGCCCATCTGCGCACGCAGGGCTTCGGTCATGCCGGGGGCCGGGGCTTCTTCGAGCACCTTCTGGTGGCGACGCTGCACCGAGCAATCGCGCTCGAACAGGTACACACAGTGGCCTTGCGTGTCGCCAAACACCTGGATCTCGATGTGGCGCGGACGCTGCACGTATTTTTCGATCAGCACCGCATCGCTGCCAAAGCTGTTGATGGCCTCGCGCTTGCAACTCGCCAGCGCTGCGGCAAAGTCTTCGGACTTTTCGACCACGCGCATGCCCTTGCCACCGCCACCGGCGCTGGCCTTGATGAGGGCGGGGTAACCGATGCGGTCGGCCTCGCGCTGCAGCAGCGCCGGGTCCTGATCGGCACCGTGGTAGCCGGGCACCAGCGGGACGCCGGCCGACTCCATCAGGCGCTTGGACTCGGCCTTGAGGCCCATGGCCAGAATGGCCGATGCAGGCGGGCCGATGAACACCAGCCCCGCAGCAGCGCAGGCCTTGGCGAAGTCTTCGTTCTCGCTCAGAAAACCATAGCCAGGGTGCACGGCCTCAGCGCCCGTGGCCTTGGCCGCTTCGAGGATGCGCTCCCAGCGCAGATAGCTGTCCTTGGGCGCAGAGCCGCCCACATGCACGGCTTCGTCACAGGCCTGCACATGCTTGGCCCCGGCGTCGGCGTCCGAATACACGGCCACGGTCTGGATGCCCATGCGGCGGGCAGTAGCCGCAACGCGGCAAGCGATTTCGCCACGGTTGGCGATCAGGATTTTTTTGAACATGGAACAACTCCGTTTCATTCTGGGGTGTGGGAGCCGCGCCCTCGCGGCGATAGGGCATTCTTTTCGCGACGAGGGCGTCGCTCCTACGGCATCAGGCCATCCAGCCCGGTTGGCGTTTGTCGAGGAAGGCCGAGAGGCCGTCCTGCGCTTCAGGGGTGGCGCGCAGCTGCGCGATGCGCTGCGCGGTGTCTTCCACCACGGCATCGGTGATCGGCTGGTTGTCGACTGCGCGGATCAGGTCCTTGGCCGCGGCTTGCGAGAGCGGTCCGCCCTGGATCAAGGCATCGACGATCTCCTGCACCTTGGCGTCCAACTGCTCGGGCTCCACAGCCTCATGCACCAGGCCGAGTTCGCGGGCACGCAGTGCATCGATGCGCTCGGCCGACTGGAAATAGCGGTAGCTCTGACGCGCACCAATCGCCCGCACCACATAGGGACTGATGGCTGCCGGGATGATGCCGAACTTGACCTCGGACGTGGCGAACACGGCCTTGGTGGACGCCACGGCGATGTCGCAGGCGGCTGCCAGACCGGTGCCGCCGCCCAGCGCCGCGCCCTGCACACGGGCAATGGTGGGTTTTTTCATCTCGGCCAGTACACGCAGCATGCGGGCCAGCGCACGGGCATCGCGCAGGTTTTCGTCCACGCCGTTTTGCGCGGCGCGTTTCATCCAGTTCAGGTCGGCACCGGCCGAGAAACTCTTGCCGCGACCGGCCAGCACAACCACGCGCACGCTGGCATCCTGGTCCAGTGCTTCGCAGGCGGCGGTGATTTCGGCAATCAGGGTTTCGTCAAAGGCGTTGTGCACATCCGGGCGGTTCATCCACACGGTGGCAACACCGCCTTGGCGTTCAATTTCGAGGGTTGAGTACATCGTGGTTTAACTTAGTGGAGAGTTTTCAAGAAGAGGGTCAATGCGGCCATGTGTCCAGCCCTCCAAGGGTTTTGAGCGATTCGAAGTCTGCATCCCGGTTCAGCAGCGCGTGGCCGTGCGTCATGCAATAGCTGGCCAACAGCACATCAATGGGGCTGCGCACGGTGCGGCCTTGGCTGCGCAATTGGCGATAACGCTCAGCTGCTTTCAACGCAGGGGCCGCGCCCCCGATCTCCACCTGCGGCAATGCGCGCATCAGTGTTTGGGCTTCGCGCATCAGCGCCCCTTCGCGGAAACCACGCATGACTTCAAACAGCACCAGATCGGCCATGCCGACTTCCACGCTGGAATCGCCCAGGCACCGCGCCAAGGTCTGGCTTTGCGCGCTTCGTCCTTCACGAAAGAAGTCGATCCAGACACTCGAATCCACCAAGATCATTTGGCCTTGCCCCGCGCTGCATCCACATTTTTTTTGGCTTTTGCCGATCGTCCGGTCCTGGCTGGAGCCTTGGTCTGCACGTCATAAGCGCCTTGGGGCTCTTGCACAGCAACGGCTGACGCGACTTCGGCACGGGCATTTGCCCAAGCCGCATCCGAGTCGTCCCATTGCAACTTGCCACGCAATGCCAACAAACCGTTGTAGACCTGACGCCGACGCACCAGGCGCAAGCCCTCCTCGACCGCTTCTTTCTTGGTCTTGAAGCCGCCCGCAGCCATGGCTGCAGCCATCAAGTCGTCGTCAATTTCGATGTTGGTGCGCATAGGAAACCCCTAAATGTGTATAAATTCTCCAAATCATACACATCACATGCGGAAAAGTCCAAATTTCGTCTCGGGGATCGGCGCATTGAGCGATGCGCTCAAGCCCAGCGCCAGCACGCGGCGCGTGTCGGCCGGGTCGATCACGCCGTCGTCCCAGATGCGGGCGGTGGCGTAATACGGGTGGCCCTGGTCTTCGTACTGCTGCTTGATCGGGGCCTTGAAGGCTTCTTCTTCCTCCATGCTCCACTGGCCGCCCTTGCCTTCGATGCCATCGCGCTTGACGGTGGCCAGCACGCTGGCCGCCTGCTCGCCGCCCATGACGCTGATGCGCGCGTTCGGCCACATCCACAGGAAGCGGGGGCTGTAGGCACGGCCGCACATGCCGTAATTGCCCGCACCAAAGCTGCCGCCAATGATGATGGTGAACTTGGGCACAGCTGCGGTGGCAACGGCCGTGACCATCTTGGCGCCGTTGCGGGCGATGCCTTCGTTTTCGTATTTGCGGCCGACCATGAAGCCGGTGATGTTCTGCAGGAAGACCAGCGGGATCTTGCGCTGGCAACACAACTCGATGAAGTGCGCGCCCTTCAAGGCCGACTCGCTGAACAAAATGCCGTTGTTGGCGATGATGCCCACCGGCATGCCTTCGATGCGGGCAAAGCCGCAGACCAGCGTGGTGCCAAAGCGCGATTTGAATTCATCGAACTCCGAGCCGTCGACGATGCGGGCGATGATCTCGCGCACATCGAAGGGCTTGCGGGTGTCGGTCGGGATCACGCCGTACAGCTCTTTGGCCTCGTATTTGGGAGGCACGGGGTCGTGCGTGGCGATGTTGGGGGCTTTTTGTGCATTCAGGTTCTTGACCGCCTGACGCGCCAAAGACAAGGCGTGCAAATCGTTTTGCGCCAGATGGTCAGCCACGCCCGAGAGGCGCGTGTGCACATCGCCACCGCCCAGGTCTTCGGCGCTCACCACCTCGCCGGTGGCGGCCTTCACCAAGGGTGGGCCGCCCAAAAAGATGGTGCCCTGGTTCTTGACGATGATGGTCTCGTCGCTCATGGCAGGTACGTAGGCGCCACCTGCCGTGCACGAGCCCATGACGACCGCGATCTGCGCGATGCCCTGCGCGCTCATGTTGGCCTGGTTGAAGAAGATGCGGCCGAAGTGGTCGCGGTCAGGAAAGACCTCGTCCTGGTTGGGCAGGTTGGCACCGCCCGAATCCACCAGGTAAATGCAAGGCAGGCGGTTTTGCTGCGCGATCTCTTGCGCACGCAGGTGCTTCTTGACGGTCATCGGGTAATAAGTGCCGCCCTTCACCGTGGCGTCGTTGCAGACGATCATGCAGTCCACACCGTTCACACGGCCGATGCCGACGATCACGCCCGAGCTGGGTGCGTCGTTGTTGTACATGTTGAGCGCGGCCAGCGGCGCGACTTCCAGGAAAGGCGTGCCGGGGTCGAGCAGCATCTGCACGCGCTCGCGCGGCAGCAGCTTGCCGCGGGCCGTGTGCTTGGCACGGGCGGCTTCGCCGCCACCCTGGGCCACGCGCTCGAGGTGGGCGCGCAAGTCATCGACCACGGCCTGCATGGCGGCGGCGTTGGCCGCAAATTCGGCCGAGCGGGGGTTGAGTTGGGTTTGCAAAACAGTCATGGCGTGTTCCTGGGCAATCGCTTGTAGCCGCCAGCATAAGGCGCAGCACCCCGGTGCAGCAAGCCAGATGGGTTGCAAATCCTGCCAAAATACACCCTGCCATGACGACAACGCCAACAGCCTCTCGTGCCGAAACGCCCATCGCCTTCATTGTGGCGATGGTCCAGGCCTATGCCCAGCGCGGTTTGGACCCAACGGCGGCGCTGAAAAAGGCACAAATTGCGCCAAACTTACTGAACCAACCCGATGCGCGCGTGACGGCGCTGCAGATGGAGTGGATGAGCGAGGCCGCCATGCGCGAGCTGGACGACGAGGCACTGGGCTGGTTTCGCCGCCGCCTGCCCTGGGGCAGCTACGGCATGCTGGTGCGCGCATCGCTGACCGCGCCCACCCTGGGCGTGGCGCTGGCGCGCTGGTGCCGCCACCACAACCTGCTGACCGACGACATCCGGCTGACCCTGAGCACTTCCAACGGGCTTGCTCACATCGAGCTGCACGAAGCGCACGATCTGAAAGACCTGCGCGAGTTCTGCACGGTCTCGGTGCTGCGCAACGCGCTGGGCGTGGCCTGCTGGCTGACCGATTCGCGCATCCCGCTGGCCGCGACCGAACTGCACTTTGCGCCACCACCGCACGCCGACAGCTACCGCGTGCTGTTTGATGGACCCTGCCAGTTCAACGCGCCCCACAGCCGTCTGAGCTTTGACGCGGGCTATCTGCAATTGCCCCTGCGACGCGAAGAAGCTGCGCTGCAGCGCATGCTGCAACGCGCCCTGCTGCTGACCGTGCGCCCCTACCGGCGCGACCGCCTGCTGGTCGAGAAAGTGCGCCAGACCCTGGCCGAGCACCCGGAGCACAGCCGCAACGCCGACGACCTGGCCGCCTGGCTCAACCTGTCAGCGCGCACCCTGCACCGGCAACTGAAAGAAGAAGGCGCCAGCCTGCAGCAACTCAAGGACGCGGTGCGCCAGCAACGTGCACGCGCGTTGCTGCTGCGCACATCCAGACCCCTCAAGCAAATCAGTGCCGAGGTGGGGTTTCAAAACGAGAAGAGCTTCATCCGTGCGTTCAAGGCATGGACAAGGCAGACACCCGAAGAATTCAGATCGAACCAGTCTGCGCAAACCCCGTGAAGGGCGCCAGCATCAACCGAGGCGCAAAGCCGTCATGCTCGTGAACACCCGTTGTGCTCCAGCCTGCAACAGCGGCTCGTGTGTGGCAGGTGGCGCCGCATAGGCCCACACGGTAGCACCTGCGGCCACACCGGCCGTGATGCCCACCGTGGTGTCTTCGACCACCAGGCAGCGGGCGGGATCGACCTGCAGGTGCGCGGCAGCGGCCAGGTACACATCGGGGTGCGGCTTGCTGCGGGGCATCTCATGCCCGCTGAAAATGCGGCCTTCAAAAAACCCGTGCAAGCCCACTTGTTTGAGCATCATCTCGACCTTGAACCGGTCGGCACCCGAAGCCACGGCGATGCGACCCTGGCAGTGCTCATGCAGATGCGCCACAGCCTCATGCACACCTTCAATGGCCGTGATGCTTTCTTGCAGGCGCACATTGCGGCGCTCGAAAAATTGCTGCAGCCATTCATCGGTGAGCGGCTGGCCGGTGTGGGCTTCGATGGTCGCGCGCTGGCTTTTGACCGTATGGCCTACAAAGCGCTGCATGCACTCGGCCAGCGTCATGCGCCAGCCTTGCTCCTCGAACATGTCGCGCAGCACGCCGCAGGTGATGGCTTCGCTGTCGACCAGCACGCCGTCGCAGTCGAACAAAATGGCTTCAAATGTCATGCCGCGATGATACGGGGCACAGCGCGACAGGCTCAGAGCACATCGCCGTCCACATAAAACCAGCGGCCGCCTTCGCGCACAAAACGGCTGCGTTCGTGCTGACGAACGGCCTTGCCGCCCACACGAAAGCGGGCGACAAACTCGACTTCGGCCGTGTGCTCACCCGTGGTGCGGTGCTGCTTGATCTCAAGACCCAGCCACTTGGCTCCGGCTTCCAGTTCCAGCGTGGCGGGCCGTTGGCTGCTGTGCCAGGTGGCCAGCAAATACGGCACATCGCCCAGCACAAAGGCGCTGTAACGCGAGCGCATCAGGCTTTCGGCATCGGGTGCGGCCTGGCCTGTGTGGTACTGGCCGCAACAGGCCGCCAGTGCAAGAGGCTGGCCTTTGGCGTCGGTGCGCCCGCAGGTACACGCGGGCATCACAGGGCGCGCTGGATGATGATTTTTTGCACGTCGCTGGTGCCTTCGTAGATCTGGCACACGCGCACGTCGCGGTAGATGCGCTCGACCGGGAAGTCGCTCACATAGCCGTAGCCGCCCAGGGTCTGGATGGCGGCAGAGCAGACTTTTTCGGCCGCCTCGCTGGCGAACAGCTTGGCCATGGCGGCTTCTTTGAGGCACGGACGGCCAGCGTCGCGCAGGCTGGCCGCGTGCCAGATGAGCTGGCGCGCCGCTTCGAGTTGCGTGGCGCACTCGGCCAGGCGAAAACCCACGGCCTGGTGGTTGAAGATGGCGGTGCCAAAGCTCTCGCGCTGCTTGGCGTAGTCGATGGCCACATCGAGCGCGCTGCGGGCCATGCCCAGGCTTTGTGCGGCGATGCCGATGCGCCCGCCCTCCAGACCGCCCAGCGCAATGCCATAGCCCTCGCCTTCTTTGCCAATCAGGTTCTCGGCCGGGATGCGGCAGTTGTCAAAGTTGATCTGTGCGGTGTCGCTGGAATGCTGGCCCAGCTTGTCTTCCAGGCGCGCCACCACATAGCCCGGGGCGTTGGTCGGCACCAGGAAGGCGCTCATGCCCTTTTTGCCTGCGCCCTTGTCGGTGACGGCGATGACAATGGCCACGTCACCGTTCTTGCCGCTGGTGATGAACTGTTTGACGCCGTTGATGACGTAGCTGTCGCCGTCTTTCACTGCCGTCGTGCGCAGAGACGACGCATCGCTGCCCACATGCGGCTCGGTCAGGCAGAACGCGCCCAGCATCTCGCCGCGTGCCAGCGGTTCGAGCCACTGCTTCTTTTGCTGCGCATTGCCAAACTTCATCAGGATGGCGTTCACCGGGCAGTTGGTCACGCTGATGACAGTGCTGGTGCCGCCGTCACCGGCCGCGATCTCTTCGAGCACCAACGCCAGCGTCACATAGTCCAGGCCCGCGCCACCCAGTTCTTCGGGCACGCAGATGCCGTAAGCGCCCAGTTCGGCCAGGCCCTTGTGCACGTCTTTCGGGAAGTGGTGCTTTTTGTCCCACTCGGCGGCATGGGGCCACAGCTCGCGCTGGGCAAAGTCACGCACGGCGTCACGGATCATTTCCTGGTCGGGGGTCAGCAGCATGTCTATCTTTCTTTATCGGGTCACCACGGCAGCGGCTGGCCGTCGTGGTTCAAAAATGCGCCTCGGTGTTTCGGGTCGCGTTGTTCAAGCACTTGGCTCAGCGTCTGGCGCAGGCTGGTCGCGCTCTGCTCGGGTGTGAGGGGCGCTTGCTCGCCGCCCATGTCGGTCTGTACCCAGCCGGGGTGGATGGCCAGCACGGTGACGTCGGTTTGCTCCGCCTGTGTGCAACGCACCACCATGTTGAGGGCCGCTTTGCTCACGCGGTAGAGCGCGGCGTTGCCGCTGCTCGTCTCTTGCAGGCTGCCCATGATGGAGCTGATGCAGGCGATGACGCCATGCGTTTCTTGAACCATGGGCACGATCTGGGGGATGACCTGCATCGCCCCCATCACGTTGGTGTGCATGACAGCATCAAAACTGTCGCGGGTCGGTGGCGTGCTGGCACTGGCGCGGTCCATCGCGCCGGCCACGTAGATGGCCAGGTCGATTTTTTCGCCGTCGAGCTGCCAAGCCAGGCCCGAGTTGCTCGCGGGGTTGGCCACGTCCAGCCGCAGGGTTTGCGCGCCCAGCGCTTTGAGCCGGGCCAAGCCCTCGTCGGAGCGGGCGGTGGCGATCACACGTGCGCCGTTGTCGATGTACTGGCGGGCCAGTTCATGGCCGATGCCACGGGATGCGCCGATGAGGAGAACAGTGGTCATGGGTTTGTCTTGTGGGAGCCGCGCCCTCGCGGCGATGGTTTGCGCTGAACTTCATCCCATCGGGACGAGGGCGTCGCTCCTGCACGAGGAGTTACACCAATTCCAGCGCCACCGCCGTGCCTTCGCCACCACCGATGCACAGCGTGGCCAGGCCTTTCTTGAGGCCACGGGCCTTGAGCGCATGGATCAGGGTGACCATGATGCGGGCACCGGACGCGCCGATGGGGTGACCCAGTGCGCAAGCGCCACCATTCACGTTGACCTTGTCGTGCGGCACGTTCAGCTCTTTCATGAGCGCCATGGGCACGACAGCAAAAGCTTCGTTGATTTCCCAAAGGTCGACGTCTTCAACTTTCCAGCCCGCCTTGGCCAACGCTTTCTGGCTGGCGCCCACGGGTGCGGTCGAGAACCACTCAGGTTCTTGCGCATGCGTGGCATGGCTCACGATGCGGGCCAGGGGTTTGCAACCGAGTTTCTGGGCAGTGCTCTCGCGCATCAGCACCATGGCAGCAGCGCCGTCGTTGATGGAGGAGCTGGCCGCAGCGGTGATGGTGCCGCCGTCTTTCTTGAACGCAGGCTTGAGCGTGGGGATCTTGTCGATCTTGATCTTGCCGGGGCCTTCGTCGATGGAGACCACGACTTCACCGGCCCGGGTCTTGACGGTCACGGGCGCAATTTCCTTGGCGAATCCACCGTTCTTGATCGCGTCCTGAGCGCGCTGCACGCTGGCCATGGCAAAGGCGTCCTGCTGCTCGCGGGTGAAGTGGTACTTGGCCGCGCAGTCTTCGCCAAAGGTGCCCATGCTGCGGCCGGCTTCGTAGGCGTCTTCCAGACCGTCGAGCATCATGTGGTCGTAAATCTTGTCGTGGCCCATGCGGTAACCGCCACGGCCCTTGAGCATCAGGTAGGGCGCGTTGGTCATGCTCTCCATGCCCCCGGCCACCAGCACGTCGTGCGTGCCTGCCACCAGCATGTCGTGCGCGAACATGGCCGCACGCATGCCCGAGCCGCACATCTTGGACAGGGTCACGGCACCCGCACTCTTGGGCAAACCGCCCTTGAAGCCCGCCTGCCGTGCAGGAGCCTGGCCTTGCCCGGCCATCAGGCAGTTGCCAAACAGCACTTCGGTGACCAGTTCAGGGCTGATGCCTGCGCGCTCGACGGCGGCCTTGATGGCGACACCGCCCAGGTCGTGGGCGGCCAAAGTCGAGAAGTCGCCCTGGAAGCTGCCCATGGGGGTGCGGGCAGCGCTGACGATGACAATGGGATCGGACATGGTTTACTCCAATGGATAACAGATTGAATGGTCGCCACGTCACCCCAGGGGGTCACGCGGCGGGAAGCACGCTCCCGCGCGGGTAGCGCTTGAGGGCATTGCGGAACACTTCCATGACCTCGCCGGGGTGGCTCATGCTCACCCCGAGGTCTTTGGCCAGGCCATCCTTGAGGCCATAGCACCAGCCGTGGACAGCCACCTTCTGACCCCGCGCCCAAGCGTCCTGGATGACGTTGGTCAGGGCCACGTTGCCGACTTGTTCGATCACGTTCATCTCGCACAGCACATCTTCCTGTTCGGGAACAGGCAAATGGTCGAGGCGACGGCGGTGACGGACCTTCACGTCGTGCACATGGCGCAGCCAGTTGTCGGCCAGGCCCACACGGGCACCGCGCAGCGTGGCCAGCACGCCACCACAGCCGTAATGGCCCACCACCAGAATGTGCTCGACCTTGAGGAAATCGACTGCGTACTGGATCACAGACAGGGCATTGAGGTCGGAATGCACCACCACATTGGCCACGTTGCGGTGCACGAACACCTCGCCCGGGTCCAGACCGGTGATCTGGTTGGCGGGCACGCGGCTGTCGGAGCAGCCAATCCAGAGGTATTTGGGGTTTTGCTGACTGGCCAGGCGGGTGAAATACGCAGGGTTCTCACTGACCATGCGTTCGGCCCAAGCCCGGTTGTTGTCAAAAAGGTGTTGAAGTGAATGGCTCATGCATCCATTGTCGCAGCCCGGCCAAATCCTCAGGCCGTTTCGGAAAACAACTCGCGGCCGATCAGCATGCGGCGGATTTCGCTGGTACCCGCGCCGATCTCGTACAGCTTGGCGTCGCGCCACAGGCGGCCCAGCGGGTATTCGTTGATGTAACCGTTGCCGCCGAAGATCTGCACGCCCTCGCCCGCCATCCAGGTGGCCTTTTCGGCGGTCCAGAGGATGACGGAAGCGCAGTCCTTGCGTACCTGGCGCACATGCTCGGCGCCCAGCAGGTCCAGGTTCTTGGCCACGGTGTAGGCAAAGGAACGACCTGCTTGCAGCACGGTGTACATGTCGGCCACCTTGCCCTGGATCAGCTGGAACTCGCCGATGCTTTGGCCAAACTGCTTGCGGTCGTGGATGTAGGGGATCACGTTGTCCATGACGGCCTGCATGATGCCCAGTGGGCCGCCGGTGAGCACGGCGCGCTCGTAGTCCAGGCCGCTCATCAGCACCTTGGCGCCGTTGTTCAGGCCACCCAAGATGTTCTCGGCGGGCACTTCGACGTTGTTGAACACCAGCTCGCCCGTGTGGCTGCCACGCATGCCCAGCTTGTCGAGCTTTTGCGCGATGCTGAAACCCTTCATGCCCTTTTCGATCAGGAAGGCGGTCACGCCACGCGCCCCGAGTTCAGGCTCGCTCTTGGCGTAGACCACCAGGGTGTCGGCGTCGGGGCCGTTGGTGATCCACATCTTGGAGCCGTTGAGCAGGTAGTAACCGCCCTTGTCTTCGGCCTTGAGCTTCATGCTCAACACGTCCGAGCCCGCACCGGGTTCAGACATGGCCAGCGCGCCGACGTGCTCGCCGGAAATCAGCTTGGGCAGGTATTTGGCGCGCTGGGCGTCGTTGCCGTTGCGCTTGATCTGGTTGACGCACAGGTTGGAGTGCGCGCCGTAGGACAGGCCCACCGAAGCGCTGGCGCGCGAGATTTCTTCCATGGCCACCATGTGCGCCAGGTAACCCATGTTGGCGCCGCCGTATTCCTCGCCCACAGTGATGCCCAGCACGCCCAGGTCACCCATCTTGCGCCACAGGTCCATGGGGAACTGGTCGTTCTTGTCGATCTCGGCAGCGCGAGGAGCGATTTCGGTTTGCGCAAAGTCGTACACGGCTTCGCGCAGGGCGTCGATGTCTTCACCGAGCTGGAAATTCAGGCCTGGCATGTTCATGGGGTTCTCCTCTGTAATCAGCTGGGGACAGAGCCAAAGATCTGTCCCGCAAGGTTATTCAATAAGTTTTATTGACCGGCACCAGCGTCTGCTGCATGACGGCGCAGTCAGAGCGTTTGCCGCTGCCGTCGATGTGGGTGACTTCGGCCGTGGTCACGACGATGCGCTTGCCCGCCTTGGTGACGCGGCCAATGGCGCGAATCTCTCCACCCTGGAAGCTGGAGAGGAAGTTGATCTTGTATTCCACCGTGGTGACTTCCATGCCCTCGGGCAGCACGGTCAGGGCGGCATAACCACCCGCAATGTCGGCCAGCGCCCCCATGGCGCCGCCATGGAAGCCGCCTTGCTGCTGGGTGACTTTGTCGGTGTAGGCCAGCGCCAGCTCGACTTCACCGGGCGAGGCGCGCAACAGGCGTACACCCAAGTGCTGCATCATGCCCTGACGGGCCAGGCTGTCAGCGACCCGTTGGTACTCGGGGGTGGAAGTGCTCATGAGAGGACAAAGGGGGGTGAAGAGATGCCGAGACTTTAATTGACGTTTACGTAAACGTCAATCAGGAAATCCCCGTGGCCTTGGTTGCCTTGGTCAGCAAGGAGCGGGTTTCTTTCTCGTGGGTCTTGACCTCGTCCATGGTCGCCTGCAGGTCGGCGAGCTGCGCTTCTAGCTGCTGGCGGTGCTCGGCCAGCACCACCAGGAACTTCTTGAGCTGAGGCACGGTGTCGCGCGGGCTGTCGTACATGTCGATCAGGTCTTTGGCCTCGGTGAGCGACAGCCCCAGGCGCTTGGCCCGCAAGGTGAGCTTCAGGCGGGTGCGGTCGCGCGCCGAATACACGCGGTTGCGTCCGCCGGGGCCGGAGCGCTCGGGCTCGAGCAGGCCCATGTCTTCGTAAAAACGGATGGCGCGGGTCGTCAGGTCAAATTCCTGCGCCAGATCGCTGATGGTGTAAGTGTTGGCCATGGGGGTCCTCACCGGTCTGCACGGGGGCGACAGGCCCCGGTTCGGGCGCCGCCTAGAATGCTTCCAGCATTTGACGTTAACGTCAACGTCAATTGAACGCATCCTAACCGAAACCATGACCACCCCCTCCCCCCTCACCGCTCTGAACTTTCCCTGGGGCGCCGCGCTGCCCACACTGGGCCAGGCCACGCCCGTGGCTGACGGTGTGTACTGGCTACGCATGGGTTTGCCTTTCGCGCTGGACCACATCAACCTGTGGCTGCTGCGCGACCAATTGCCCGACCCGCGCGACCCCTCGCAACTTCGCGAGGGCTGGACGGTGGTGGATTGCGGCATCGACAACCCGGCCACGCGTGCCGCCTGGGGCCAGGTGGCCGAGCAGGTGCTGCAGGGGCTGCCCATCCTGCGGGTGCTGGTCACGCACATGCACCCCGACCACATGGGTCTGGCGCACTGGCTGTGCGAGCAATGGCAAGCCCCGCTGTGGATCAACACCACCGAATACCAGTCGGCCATGCTCGCCTGCAGCGGTGTGTCCAACTTTGGCGGTGACAAGACCCAGGAGTTTTTTGCCGCGCATGGCTGGACCAGCCCCGAAGACATGCTCCAGGTGCGCGAGCGGGTCGGGTACTACAGCGGCATGGTGCCCCGCGTGCCCGAGGCTTACCACCGCCTGATGGATGGCCAGACCGTGCGCATCGGCGAGCGACAGTGGCGCTGCATCAGTGGTCACGGCCACTCGCCGGAACACATTGCGCTGTACGCCGAAGATGCCAGCCTGCTGATCAGCGGCGACATGCTGCTGCCCTCGATCTCCACCAATGTCAGCGTGTATTCGCAGGAGCCCGACAGCAACGCGCTCCAATGGTTTCTGGACTCGCTGGCCCGCATGCAGGACATTCCTGACGATTGCCTGGTGCTGCCCTCGCACGGGCGGCCATTCAAGGGTGCCAGGCTTCGCATCGCCCAGTACCAGGAACACCACCACGACCGCCTGCAGGACCTGCTGCAGGCCTGTGCGGAGGCACCGCGCTGTGCCTACGAGCTGCTGCCTGTGCTGTTCAAGCGCGAGCTGAACCTGCACCAGACCACTTTTGCCATGGGTGAAGCCATTGCCCACCTGAACGCCCTGTGGCATGCGGGCCAGGTGCGCCGCCAGCTGGACGCCGACGGCATCTACCGCTTTCAGTCTTCCGGCACGCCCAGGGCCGACTGACGCAGCTGCTGGCGGCGCTCACGGTAGTCGGGCATGACGCCGCCCACCGTGTCCCAAAAGCGCGGGCCGTGGTTCATTTCGCGCAGATGCGCGAGCTCGTGCACCACCACATAGTCGATCTGCGTGAGCGGCAAATGGATCAGTCGCCAGTTGAGCCGGATGTGCCCGTCGCTGCGCGCACTGCCCCAACGGGTGCGGGCGCTCGACAAAGACAGTTTCTGCCACTGAACACCCAGCTGGGGTGCGAAATGCGCCAGGCGCTCTTCAAACAGCGGTCGGGCCTTTTTCTTGAACCAGATTTCGGCCGCCTCACGCACCTGCTGGGCGCTGGCGCCTGGCGGCAAGCTCAGGCGCAGCTCCTGCGTCATGTCGCTGGCCAGCGGCGGCAAGGCGCCCCGCTCCAGCACGCACAAACGCACTGTGCCGCCCAAATAGGGGATGTCGGCGCCATGCGTCCAATCGATGGCCTCCTGTTGGTGCTCTGCCTGACGCTGGCGGAACTGCTGCAGCTTGGCCACGATCCAGGCGGCTTTTTCCTGCACGGCGGCATCGATCTCGCGCATCGTGACCCAGGACGGCGCACGCACCACCAGGCCTTCGGCACCGATCACAAAACCGATGCTGCGCCTGCGCGAACGCTCGAAGCGGTAAGACACGGCAAAACCCTGCAGTTGAGCATGGCGGTTGGCGGTCGGATGGGTGTAGCCATCCCGGACTGCGGATGTCAGGGGGTCAGGTGAATTCGCGTTCGGCAGAGGCTCAAGCCGAGGCTCGGGATCGCCCCCGGTGAAGAAATCCAGCGCAAACTGCAAAGGTGTTCGCATGTGCCCTGGGCCGCACTTCAGTGCTGGGCGGGGGTCGAATAGGCGTCGGGGTCGAGGCGGTGCATTTCGGCCTCGATCCAGGCTTCCACTTCGGCCATCAACTCATCGGCCTTGCGGCCTTCGCTGGGGATGGGTTTGCCGATGGAAATGTCGACAATGCCCGGACGCTTGATGAAGGCCTTGCGCGGCCAGCAGCGGCCCGAGGTCACGGCGATCGGGATCACCGGCACCCCGGCCGCAACAGCCAGGCGGGTGCCACCCGTTTTGTATTCGCCCTTTTGACCGCGTTCGATGCGCGTGCCTTCGGGGAACATGATGACCCACACCCCTTCCTGCATCAGGCGACGGCCTTGCTGCACCACCTTGGCAAAGGCACGCGACTTCTGGCTGCGGTCGATGTGGATCATGTCCATGCGGGCCATGGCCCAGCCGAAAAACGGCACGTACAGCAGCTCCTTCTTGAACACATAGGCCAAGGGGTGCGGCATGATGGCCGGCATCACAAAGGTCTCCCAGGCGGACTGGTGCTTGACCAAAAGCACGGCCGGGTCTTTGCTGCCCTGCGGCAGATTTTCCATACCCTGGATGCGGTTGCGAATGCCCAGAATGGCGGTGCCACTGCTGACCGCCAGACGCAACCAGGCCGCGCAAATCCAGTACAGGCGGGTGCTGCTGATGAAGTACGAAACCAGGACCACGAACAAAGCCCAGGGCACCACGGTGATGGCCATCCACAACACATGCAGTACGGAGCGAATGAAGTTCATGGGGTTCAGGCGGTCGATGCCGTGTTCGTTTTGTCAAGGCCCAGCAGCTGGTCCACGCAGGCCGCGAGGTCGGCATGGATGCGGGTGTTGGCCGGAAAGCCCGGCGGCAGGTTGTGCCCCAGCAGATCGGCGTGGCGCCCGGTGCAGACCAGGTGCGGCTCGCAGCCCGCAGCCTCGGCCGCCAGCATGTCCCGAAGACTGTCGCCAATGTAGGGCACGCCCCGCAAGCTGACACCATAGCGTTCGGCAATCTGCTCCAGCAAACCCGGTGCAGGCTTGCGGCAATGGCAAGCCTCGTCGGGCGCATGGGGGCAGTAGAACACCGCATCGATGCGCCCACCTGCAGTCGCCAGCACCTTGGTCATGTGGGCATGCACCGAGTTGAGCGCAGCCATGTCGAACAGGCCGCGCCCCAACCCCGACTGGTTGGTGGCCAGCACCACGTGGTACCCCGCGTGGTTCAAGCGGCCAATCGCCTCCAGCGCGCCGGGCAAGGGGTGCCACTCCTCGGGCGATTTGACAAACTCGTCGCTGGCGCGATTGATCGTGCCGTCGCGGTCCAGGATGACGAGTTTCAGGTTCGCGTTCATGCGTGATCAGGCCGCCAGACGCGAGAGATCGGCCACGCGGTTCATGGCCACATGCAGGCTCTTGAGCAAGCCCTGGCGGTTCAGGCGCAGGTCCATTTCTTCGGCGTTGACCATCACGTCGTCAAAGAAAGCGTCCACCGGCGCGCGCAGCGCGGCCAGGGTTTGCAGGCTGGCGGTGTAGTCGCCCGCCTTGAACTGGGCTTCGGATTCCGGCAGGAGCTTTTGCATGACGGCGTAGAGATTTTTCTCGGCGTCTTCCTGCAGCAGCGCGGTGTTGACGTGGGCGTCCACCTCACCGGCTTTCTTGAGGATGTTACCGATGCGTTTGTTGGCGGCGGCCAGGGCCGGGCTTTCGGGCAAGGCGGCAAAGGCGCGCACAGCCGACAGGAACTGGCTGACCTGACCCAGACGGGCCGGGCGCAGGGCCATGACGGCGTCGACTTCCTGGGCACTGTAGCCCTGCTCGCGCAGGCTGCCAGAGAGACGGTCATAGATGAAGTCGATCAGGGCTTCCGAGGCATCGATGATCTTGTCGCCGAACACGGGCATGGACAGCGCCAGCAACTCGGGCAAACCCAAAGCCACGTCTTTTTCGATCAACATGCGGATCACGCCCAAAGCGTGGCGGCGCAGCGCAAACGGGTCTTTGTCGCCGGTGGGCACGTTGCCGATGCCGAACATGCCGACCAGGGTTTCGAGCTTGTCGGCCAGTGCCACCACCAGGCCCACGTTGTTGCGCGGCAATTCGTCACCCGCAAAGCGCGGCTTGTAGTGGTCTTCGATGGCTTCGGCCACATCCTGGCCCAAGCCATCGTGGCGGGCGTAGTAGCCGCCCATGATGCCTTGCAGCTCGGGGAACTCGCCCACCATGTCGGTCAGCAAATCGGTCTTGGCCAGGCGTGCGGCCTGCTCGGCTTGTACAGCCAGGGCATCGCCGCCGACTTGCTGGCCGATGGCCTTGGCGATGGCGCAAACCCGCGCCATGCGCTCGCCCTGCGTGCCCAGCTTGTTGTGATAGACCACTTTGGACAGGCCTTCGACGCGTAATTCCAGCGTCTTTTTGCGGTCCTGGTCGAAGAAGAATTTGGCATCGGCCAGGCGCGGGCGCACCACACGCTCATTGCCGCCGATCACGAACGAAGCGTCGTCGGGGTTGATGTTGCTCACCACCAAGAAACGGTTCGTCAGCTTGCCCGATGCATCGATCAGAGGGAAGTACTTCTGATTGGCCTTCATCGTGAGGATCAGGCACTCCTGCGGCACATCGAGGAACTCGGTCTCGAACTGGCAGGTCAGCACGTTGGGGCGCTCGACCAAGGCGGTCACTTCGTCCAGCAAGGCCTCGTCTTCGATGGGCTTCACGCCACCACCGACTTTGGCGGCTGCAGCGTTCAGCTGGCGCGCGATCTCGGCGCGGCGCTCGGCAAAGCTGGCGATGACCGAGCCATCGTTCTTCAGCGTCTCGGCATAGTGGTCGGCATGCTGCAGCACCACGGGCGAGACCTTGGCCTCAAAGCGGTGGCCTTGCGTGCTGTTGCCAGCGGTCAGGCCCAGCGCCTTGACCGGCACCACGGTGCTGCCGTGCAGGGCGATCAGGCTGTGCGCGGGGCGCACAAAGTTCACGCTGCTCCAACCCGGAAGCTCACAGTCGGTTTCCAGTTGGTACTGCATCACTTTGGGAATCGGCAGCTTGGCCAGCGCTTCTTCCAGGGCCTTTTGCAAACCAGCCTGCAGCGAAGCGCCTTGCACCACGCTGTCGTAAAACAGGGCTTCGGCCTTGCCGTCCGGCGCGCGCTTGAGCGCAGCCACAGCGGCAGCCGGGTTGCTCACGTCAGCGCCCAGGGCTTGCAGTTTTTTGAGCAAGGCGGGCGTGGCGTTGCCAGCGGCGTCCAGGCCCACAGCCACGGGCATCAGTTTTTGTTGCACGGCCTTGTCGGCGGCCTGCGCCAGTACGCCGGTCACATGGGCGGCCAGGCGGCGGGGCGAGGCAAAAGCCGTCACCACCGCGTCGGCCGCGGCCAGGCCCTGGGCCTTGAGTTGTTCGGCCAGCACGCCCGAAAAGGCAGCGCCGAGTTTGTTCAGCGCCTTCGGGGGCAGCTCTTCCACAAACAGTTCCACCAGCAGATTTTGTGTCGTCATGTCGTTCTCCCTCACGCGGCTTTCTTGGGCATTTGTGCAACCCATTCACGCGGGGCCATCGGGAAGTCCAGACGTTCACGGCTTTCGTAATAACTCTGGGCCACGCTGCGGGCCAGGTTGCGGATGCGGCCGATGTAGGCGGCGCGCTCGGTCACGCTGATCGCGCCGCGCGCGTCAAGCAGGTTAAAGGTGTGGGCGGCCTTGAGCACTTGCTCATACGCAGGCAAAGCCAGCTGTGCGCCCATGAGGTGCTGAGCCTGTTTTTCGTGCGCACCAAAGGCTGTGAACAAAAACTCGGCATCGCTGTGCTCGAAGTTGTAGGTCGATTGCTCAACCTCGTTTTGCTTGTACACATCGCCGTAGGTCAAACCATCGGTCCATTGCAGGTTGTAGACGTTGTCCACGCCCTGCAGGTACATGGCCAGGCGCTCCAGGCCGTAGGTGATCTCGCCGGTGATCGGCTTGCAGTCGATGCCGCCCACTTGCTGGAAGTAGGTGAACTGCGTGACTTCCATGCCGTTGAGCCAGACTTCCCAGCCCAGGCCCCAAGCGCCGAGCGTGGGGTTTTCCCAGTCGTCTTCGACGAAACGGATGTCGTTTTTCTTCAGGTCAAAACCCAGCGCTTCGAGCGAACCCAGGTACAGCTCCAGAATGTTGCTGGGCGCTGGCTTCAGGACCACCTGGAACTGGTAGTAGTGCTGCAGGCGGTTGGGGTTTTCGCCGTAGCGGCCATCCTTGGGGCGACGGCTGGGCTGCACGTAAGCGGCCTTCCATGGCTCGGGGCCGATGGCGCGCAAGAACGTGGCGGTGTGGCTGGTGCCTGCGCCGACTTCCATGTCGTAGGGCTGGAGCAAGGCACAGCCCTGGGCGTCCCAGTACTGCTGCAATTTGAGAATGATTTGCTGAAAGGTCAACATGGACTCATGAAGCCAGCCGCGAGCTGGCCTGTGGATGGAATGGGCACAAGGCAGAACGGCTGCGTGTGCAAACCCTTGATTTTACTGCCCGCAGGGCCATCCAGCGCCCTGCCACAAGGGTTTTCAGTTCACCTTACGGCGCCCGGCCAGCCAGGCCCAGCCCACCATCACCAGCGCCAGCCCCCACAGGGGCCATACGCCCCAGGCCGCTGCCCAGCGCGCAAACGGCGTCAGACCCGTGCGCCCTTCGTAACGGCCCACCAGGCTGCCCCGTGTAAAGCGCGCCAGCATGCCCGCGACCTGGCCTTGGTGGTCAATGATGGCCGTGGCCCCGGTGTTGGTCGCCCGCAGCATGGGGCGCTGCAACTCCAGCGCACGCATGCGGGAGATGTTGAGGTGCTGGTCCACCGCCACCGTGTTGCCAAACCAGCCGATGTTGCTGACATTGACCAGGGCCGTGGGTGCCTGAGCGGCCACACGGAAACGCGCCGCCAGCTCCTCGCCAAACAGGTCTTCGTAGCAGATGTTGAGCGCCAGACGCTGGCCTTGCCAGGCCATCGATGCCTGGTCCAGCGGTCCACGGTTGAAGTCCCCCAACGGGATCTGCATCTGGCGCACGAACCACTGGAAGCCGGTCGGCACAAATTCGCCGAAAGGCACCAGATGGAACTTGTCATAGCGGTAATCGGGCAGGCCCGCCGGGCCCATGGCCACCACCGAGTTGGTGTAACCCTGTCCCACATCGCCCAGGGGCACGCCCACCAGCGCCAACCGGTCCTGGCGGGCGGCAAACGCGGCCTGCAGCTCGCGCCAGTAACCTTCAGGCAAGTGGCGCGGCAGCAGCGGAATGGCTGTCTCGGGGGCCACCACCAGGGGCTCCGTGCTTTGGCGCAAACGCTGGTCGTACCAGGTCAAGGCATCGCGCACACCGCTGACCACATCGAATTTATCGGTCTGGGCAATGCTGGCCTGCAGCAATTCCACCTGACCCATACCTGCCGAAGCGGTGAATGCGGGACTCCAGACCTTGAGCCCCCAGCACACGGCAAGCACCAGCGCCCCATCACGCCAAGCCTTCCAGCGCCAGCCGCCCAAGGCCAGGCGCATCGCCAGACCCGCGGCCACAGCACCCATGCCGTACACCCCGACCCAAGGCGCCAGCACCGCCAACGGGCTGTCCACGTGGGCATAGCCCCCTGCGCCCCAGGGGAAGCCGGTGAACCAGCGCCCGCGCATCAGCTCGGCCAGGGTCCACAGCGCCGCAAACAGCGCACCCGCAAGGACCGGCCTGGCCTGCCAGCCGCTGCGCCGTACCAGCGCCACCCAGGCTGCAGCAGCGCCAACGTAATAGAGCGCCAAAGCGGCAGCCAGCGCCAGTACGGCTGCAACCGCCAAGGGCGCGGGCAAGCCGCCCACATCGTGCATGGACACATAGAGCCACCAGAAGCTGCCCACCAGCCAGGCCGTGGCAAACCAGCCACTCTGCACAGCCGCCGCCTTGACGGCCTGGCGATCTGGCGCCGGGCTGGCTGCGCAGCGCACCAACCCCAGGGACAAGAACATCAGACTGAGAATTTGCAGACTGCCCCAGGCGTGCCCGGACGTCGGCCAGGCGATCGAAGCGGCCTGCAACAGGCCTGCCATCAGGGCCACGAAACGTCCAGCACCCAGCTGCTGGCGAAAGAACAATTTCATGCCTTGGGTGCAGCGTCGGCAGCAGCCACCTTGAACCAGCGCACAGCACCGCCACGGGTGTGCAACACCACAAACAACAAGCCGGCAAAAACAAATCGCTCACCCCGCTTGGGCACGTGCCCCATTTCGTGGGCAATCAGGCCGCCGATGGTGTCAAAGCTGGGGCCTTCATCATCATCTCGGGCCGCTTGCAAGTTCACGCCAAAGGCTTCACTCACGCGCTCCAGCGAGGTATCGCCACTGACGCGGAAGGTGCGATCAGGCAAGCCAAAGATGTCCCCCTCGTCATCGGCAATGTCGAATTCGTCTTCGATCTCGCCGACGATCTGTTCGAGCACATCCTCGATGGTGATCAGCCCTGCCGTGCGACCGAATTCGTCAATCACGATGGCCAGGTGGTTGCGGTTGTCGCGGAACTGGCGCAGCAAGTCGTTCAGGCCCTTGCTCTCGGGGACAAACACTGCCGGGCGCAGCAAGGCCCGAATGTTCAGCTCGGGCGCGCGCTGCAGCTTGAGCAGGTCTTTGGCCAGCAGAATGCCGATGATGTTTTCACGCTCCCCCTCGTACACCGGAAAACGCGAATGAGCCGTCTCGATGACCTGGTGCAGCAGCTCGTCAAAAGGTGCGTCGATGCTCAGCAGATCCATGCGGGGCGCGGCCACCATCACGTCGCCCGCGGTCATGTCCGCCATGCGGATCACGCCTTCAAGCATCAAGCGGCTCTCGTTGTTGATGATGTGGTTGTCCTCGGCCTCGGCCAAGGTCTCGATCAACTCGTCGGTGGAGTCCGGGCCGGGATGGATGAACTCGGCCAGTTTTTGCAAAAAACCGCGTTTGTCTTCGCGCTCGGTGGAGCGCGCAGGGTGAGGGTCTGACACAGTGCGTGAAGCAGGACGTGCTGTTGTGAATGAGCCTCTAGGATAGCGGATTCATGTGACAACGCCTGCCGGACGCATCAAGCCTGCGAATGGGGCGGCTCGGACGGGTCGTTGTGGTGGCGTGCGTCGCGCACACCCTCGCGTACTTCCTGCATGAGGCCCAGCCACTCGCGGAACTGTTTGGCCTGCAGCTTGACCTGGTAATCGATCTGGGCCATCTGGTCCTGCATGACCCCACTGAGCTGGGAATCCAGCGTGGCCTGCGGCAGCGTCAGGTAAGCCTCGCTCTCGCTGCCATCGCGCTCCACCCGGGCCCCGGCGTGACGGGCGATCTTGAGCATGGCCACGTTCTCGCTCAACGCATGGATGAACAGCATGCTCACGCCCTGGTTGCGCGCGTGCATGACGGCCCGCTCAAACAGCTTGGCCCCGAGACCCCGGCCTCGCTGGTTGGCCGCAACAGACACCCCGAACTCGGCACAGGTAGACCATTGCGGATCCACAGAGAACGCCAGATGCGCCACGGCCACCAATTGCAAGCGCCGGTTGAACACCCCGAAAATTTCGTCCCGCTCGAAATTCAAACCATCCACATAGCGTTTGACGTGCTCGTCCGTGGCCGGATAACCAAAGCGCAGGTAGCGGTCATCGCCGGACAAGGACAGCAGATGGGCCTGGATACGGGGCTTGTGGCGAGTCGACAAAGGCCGGATCGGCACCCACACCAAAGCGCCCGGGCGACGTTTACCCCCCGCTGTATCGGCACCCGAGAACAGGCGGCGCCAAAGGCGTGACAAAAATCCGGTGGCAGGGGTTTGTTCTGAGGTCATTGAAATTGAGGGTTTTCCCTTATTTTGCCGTCAATTCAGCTTGCGTGCCATCTTCGGAAAATTTTGTCGCCTGCGGGACGAAATAGCCCTTGCCTTAAGGGTGAGCCCTCTGACAGACACCGTGAATGACCGCCACAATCGGCGAGATTACGGAGTGAAGTACATGGACAAAATCTGGCTCAAGAATTACCCTGCTGGCGTTCCCCACGAGATCCATCCAGAGCAATACAGTTCGCTCACCGATTTGCTGGAAAAAGCTTTCAGCGACCATGGCGACAACCCTTTCTCGGTGTGCATGAACCGCTGGATGAGCTACCGCGAGCTGGACACCCTGTCGAGCGCGCTGGGCGCCTGGCTGCAAAGCAAAGGGCTGCCCGCAGGCAGCCGGGTGGCCATCATGCTGCCCAACCTGCCCCAGTTTTCGGTGACGATGGCGGGCATTTTGCGCGCAGGCTACACCTGCGTGAACGTCAACCCGCTGTACACCGCACGCGAGCTGGAGCACCAGCTGCGCGACTCCGGCGCCACGGCCATCGTGATTCTGGAAAATTTCGCCTCCACCTTGCAGCAAGTGATCGACAAGACCCAGATCCAGCACATGGTGGTCGCCTCGATTGGCGATCTGCTGGGCCCCTGGCATGGCCGCTGGTTGACGTTTGCGGTCAGGCACCTGGCCAAGATGGTGCCCGAGTTCGAGTTGCCGCTGGACAATGGCCGCACGGTGACGCCTTTCAAGAAAGCCATCACCCAAGGCCGCCATTTGAGCCTCAAGGCGAACGCACAGAACCTCGACAGCATCGCTTTCCTGCAATACACGGGCGGCACCACCGGCTTGTCCAAAGGCGCCGTGCTCACACACCGCAACATTGTGGCGGCCATCCTGCAGGCCGAGGCCTGGTTCAGCCCGGCCATGGCCAAGGTGGGGGACCTGCGCAAGGTCAACTCGATTGCCGCGCTGCCGCTGTACCACATCTTCGCGCTGACGCTGGCGCTTCTGGCCATCCGCCAGGGCTCACACCTGACGTTGATCCCCAACCCGCGCGACTTCGGCAAGTTCATTGAAGTGCTCAAGCAGCGGCCCTTCCACATTTTTGCTGGCGTGAACACGCTCTTCAACGCTCTGATGCAGCACCCGATGTTCAAGACGCTGGACTTTTCGTCGCTGTGTTTGACCCAAGCGGGTGGCATGGCCGCCTCCGAAGGCACCGCCCGCAGCTGGCAGGCGGCCACGGGCAGCGCCATGATCGAAGGCTGGGGCATGAGCGAGACCTGCGCCATCGGCACCAACAACCCGGTCACGCAAACCCATTTCAGCGGCACCATCGGACTGCCACTGCCCAGCATCGACATCGCCATCAAGGACGACGAGGGCAACAGCCTGCCCCAGGGTGCATCGGGCGAGATCTGCATCAAGGGCCCGAACATCATGCCGGGCTACTACAACCAGCCCGAAGAAAACGCCAAGACGTTCACAGCCGACGGCTTCATGCGCACAGGGGACATCGGCATCATGGACGAGCGGGGCTTCACCCGCATCGTGGACCGCAAGAAGGACATGATCATTGTCAGCGGCTTCAACGTCTTCCCCAACGAGCTGGAAAACGTGATCTCGACCTGCCCCGGTGTGGTGGAATGCGCAGCAGTGGGTGTCACCGACAGCATGCAGGGCGAGGCCATCAAGGTGTTCGTGGTGCGCAACGACCCGCTCTTGACCGAGGAAGCCGTGGCGCGCTTTTGCCATGACAACCTCACCGGCTACAAGCGCCCCAAATACATCGAGTTCCGCGACGAATTGCCCAAGACCAACGTGGGCAAGATCCTGCGCCGTGAACTGCGCAGCGGCAAGTAAGCCGCATGCCAGGCGCGCTTTTGCTGCCACCGGGCGTTCAGGTTTTTGAACGCGGGTGGCTCTCGTCCAACAACATCCTGCTGACCGATGCCGACAGTGCCACGCTGGTCGACAGCGGGTATGTGACCCACAGTGCACAGACGCTGGCCCTGCTGGCGCAAGCGCTGGGCACGCGAGCGCTCGACAGGCTGGTCAACACGCACCTGCACAGCGACCACTGCGGCGGCAACGCCGCCTTGCAGCAGCGCTACCCCGTGCTGGAAACGTTGATCCCGCCGGGCATGGCCGATGAGGTGCAGACCTGGCGCGCTGATGCACTCAGCTACGAACCCACCGGACAGCAATGCCCCCCGTTCAAGCTCACGGGTCTGTTGCAACCGGGCTCAGTGCATCGGTGGGCAAACACCGAGTGGCAGGTCCATGCCGCGCCCGGTCACGACCCGCATTCGGTGATCCTGTTCGCCCCCGAGCACCGCTTGCTGATTTCTGCCGACGCCTTGTGGCAAAACGGTTTCGGCGTGGTGTTCCCCGAGCTGGAGGGCATTGCGGCGTTCGCCGAAGTGGCCGACAGCCTGGACCTGATCGAGCAGCTGAACCCGGCGCTGGTGATTCCAGGGCACGGCGCGCCGTTTGCGGGTGTGGCCCAGGCGCTGGCGTTTGCGCGGCAAAAGCTCGACGCCTTCGCCAGGACTCCGGAAAAACACGCTCGCTACGGCGCCAAAGTGCTGCTGAAATTCAAGCTGCTCGAATTCGGCAGCGTGGCCAAAGCCGACTTCAAGACCTGGGCACTCACCGTGCCCCACATGGCCCAGCTGCACACCCGCTTCGGGCAAGGCGTGGACCGAGCCACCTGGCTGGACATGATGCTGGCCGAGCTGGAACGCAGCGGCGCCCTGCACGATGACGGCACCGTGCTGCACGATGTATCGAACTGATTGACCCTGACAGGAGATGACCTTGAATTTACCTACCGCCCCCTTATTCCAACGCCCCCAACTGCGTCTGGCCATTTTGTAGTTGCTCATGGCTGCGGCCATGCCCTGGGCTGCGGCGCAAACAGCCGGGCAGGGCACCTCAACCCAGGTCCACGACATGGCCAAGGCCCAGACGCAGCCCCTGCTGGGCACGCTCAAGGACTTGGTGTCCATCGAATCGGGCAGCCGCGACCTCGAAGGGCTGGAAAAGATCGCCACATTGATCGCCACGCGCCTGCAACAGATGGGCATGGAGGTGAAAACCATCCCGACGCAGGCTCCTGCCAAACACCCTCAACTCAAAGGATCCAAACTGGGCTCGGTGGTGTACGCCACCAAAAAAGGCAAAGGCCAGAAAAAAGTCCTGCTGATCGCCCACATGGACACGGTGTACCTCAAGGGCATGGCGGCCAAACAACCTTTCCGGGTCGATGGCAACAAAGCGTATGGCCTGGCCATTGCGGACGACAAGGCCGGTGTGGCCCTGATCCTGCACACGGTCAAAATGCTGCAGGACATGGGCTATGACGACTACGCCGAACTGGCTGTGGCGATCAACGGCGACGAGGAAGTCGGCTCTGCGGGCTCCAGCGCCCTGTTGGTCCAGCTCGGGAGTGAATATGACGCCGTGATGTCTTTCGAGGGCGGCGGTTTTGACAAAGACATGGTCCGCCTGGCCACCAGCAGCATCGCGATTGTGGAGATGAAGGTGACTGGCAAGGCCTCCCATGCGGGCTCCAACCCCGATGCGGGCCGCAATGCCATTTATGAAATGTCACACCAGATGCTCAAGTCACGCCAGTTTGGGGACAAGTCCAAGGGCTTGCACATCAACTGGACCGTGGCGCGCGGTGGCGATGTGCGCAATGTGATTCCGGCCTCTGCCGAGGCGATTGCGGACGTGCGCTCCCTGACCAACAAGGACCTGGACATCATCGAAACGGCACTGCAGGAGTCGATCAAGGACAAGTTGATCCCTGACACACAGGTTGAAATCGATTTTTACCGCAGCCGTCCGGCTTTTGTGGCCAACGACGCTTCGCGGGTCATGGCCCAGCATGCCAAGAACGTCTATCAGGAGATCGGACAGACCATTCAGATTGCCGAGCGCGCCACAGGCGGCGGCACCGATGCGGCTTTTGCCGGTCTGCGCCCCAAGGGCGGCGTGCTGGAGAGCTTTGGCCTGCGCGGCTACGGCGCCCACGCCAACACCGAGGAATACATCTTCATCGACTCCATTGCGCCGCGCCTGTACCTGTCCACCCGCATGGTGATGGACATCGGCAGCGGCAAAGTGCGCTGGTAAGCGTTTCAATCACTTGCCGCGCGTACGCAGCAGACCATAGGGGCAATGCCCGGGCCGCGGCCCCACCTGCGGATGCAAGCGGCAGGTGTTGGGGCGCAGCTCATACACCGTGCAGCGCCGGGTGACAGCATCCAGAAACTGGCAATCGCCACTGGCACGCCGCGACAGCGTGAAGATGCTGTTCTTGAAATTGAAGTGCTCGATCAACCCGGCTTTGCTCAGTCGCTTGGCGATTTGCTTGGGCTCATCGTGCTCGGCCTCGAACGGGTCCACCAGCTGCAAGCGCACCAGATCTGGCAGCTTGACCTCGACCGGCATGGTGCAGCAATTGGCCGCACAGGTGTCGCACAAGCCCGCCTTGTAACGGGTCCAGGAGTCCGGGCGGTCAACGTCAACGATGGAAATGGGGGATTTCATGGCAGATCAGGTGGTGATTGGTCAGACGCCCTTCCTGAACATGAGCAGGACATTCATGCGATCTTTGGTGTCAGGAAAACGGCTTGAGTTCTTGACATTGAGGTACACAAACCACAACGCGATCAATCGGAGGATCAGCATCAACGTGGTTCGCGGAGTGGGGTGTGCGATCACCTCGGCATAGACATTGAATAAATCGAAAACGAAATTCACACAAGTGACCAGCAACAAGCCACCGAAAACAATGGCGGGATACCAATTGGCCAAATAGGCATACAGCCCCACCATCATGATCACCGCAATGAACCAGCCTCTGAAATACAAAAACCTGCCAATTCGGACCATCTCAGCCGGATCGCTGGTCATGCGATGAACAGCAGAATCTGTCCAAAATAAAAGCCAAATGCAATAAAAAAAAGTGAGCGCAAAAATATACCCGCAACGAAGTGGATAAAACTTATCCACCAACTTATTGGGGCCTGCGCCCCAATCTTGAATCAACGCCTCCAGCTCTGCGGCACTGACGAGTGGCTTCTGTTTGTCTGACATCGATGTTATGGGCTGTGAACGATGCCAGTTTATACATGGATCCCAAGCATCCACGCATGGTGTTTACAACTACGACAACAATGGCAAGCCAGCACTCAAGCCCCGATCAGCCACCATCGTCGAGCGTTCGGGTCGACTCCAAGAGCAATGCGAAGCTCAAAGTAAAAAACCGTTGCCCCTTTCGGAGACAACGGTTTTTGTTTGGTGGCCTGGGACGGAATCGAACCATCGACACGCGGATTTTCAACGCTGATTTGAAACTAAAAGTACTATTAATTTCAAAGTGCTTGAGCGCCGCGTGAAAGTGGTGTGCATCGTTTTGCTTTCGCAGAACAACGCTTCCGTTCCAAAGCGATGACCGTATTGTAATCACTTTTCGAAGCCGTTTCGCAGCTTGGCCGACGCAATTTCCATCGCGCCATCAAGTTCCCCTGCCAAAACTGCTGCTTTGATGACTTCGAGCGTGGGCACAAGCTCCTTTTCGGAAGCCAGTTCCACTGCGAACTTTCCCTTTGCCAGTTCCAGCAACCTTGCGCCGTAACGCACACTGAGCGCCAGCTTGCCGTTGTCTGCAACAAACCACCATTGTTTGATGCGCTTGTTGACCTCGACCTGCTTTCGCAGGCCAGTGTCGTTTTCCACGACAGTGCGGAACTTGGTCACGAAGAACTGTGCGCCTGCTTGCTGGGCTTTTGCCAGTTCTGCCTGCTCCCACAAACGATTTGCCAGCTTGTTGCGGCGCAGCTGGACTGCGGGCATATGCGTGGGCTTGACTGCTGCGGACAGCTTGAGGGTTGCGAGGGTTGCCATGTGCTTTTCCTTTCAAATGTTGATAAAGCACAGGTAATTTTGTGACCGACCAACGGGGTAGGACGACCTGAAAC